>MDTE01008395.1_pt1 | contig 13608 bp, 7 predicted proteins | sample 811231 | NCBI WGS metagenome assembly MDTE01 (sample SAMN05326651, study PRJNA326480) | marine metagenome | isolation source: seawater | place: Indian Ocean: Red Sea | collected 2010
AAAGAGGGTGCCTCGGATATTCGTTAGGTCAGTGTCTCCGATATTGATGAACCGGACGTAGCTGACATCTGTTTGATCAAAGCCGCCCACGTTGTGAACTTGCTCCGTTCTCACGCAGTTGGTATTACTGATCAGCCCGCTAGGGCTTTCCAGTTTGGTCATCAGCTCGAAGAGGCCGTCGCCTTTAACTTCCAGTATCGCTGGGCCGCTCCAGGGAGAGATGTTGAAGACGCTCTCTATGTCTGTAGACGAGATGATCAGTCGTCCTTTCGCGGGCACGGTGCCTGAGTGCAGAGGTTGGTCTGCAGACCCTACCTGAACACCGTCACTGCCATAGAGGGTGCCGATGTATCGCTGAGGCGAGTCTGACGTATTGACCAGGTGCGTTAAGGACACGTTTGCACTGGTGGACGTTGTCTGCAGGTACATCCTGGCAATGTTAGCGGGATCGCTTGATGACGAAGGCTCTGCTAGTAGCGTTGCTTTATCTGCACACGAGAAGTTAAAGAAGGTTGACTCATCCGTCACAAAGTTGAGGTTAAGCAGTTTAAGCCCTGGTACCGGGTTGACTTCCAACATGCCCTCGCCATTCCACTCGGCGCCGATCAGGCTGGAGAGGCGGTCACGGCTGACCCAAGTCTGCTGGTAGGGATCAAGCTTGGAGACCAGTCTAGTGTCCGCGGTGCCGACGACGCTGCCGTCTGCAGCGTATAGGGTTCCAGTAACAGCACCCGTTGTCTTGGCGCCCGTATTAATCAGGCGGACATAAGATAAGTTATCAGAGTCAAAGCCTTCAAGGTTTAGGACTCGGTTATCTCTGACGCAGTTGGTGTTGCTTACGAGACCGCTCGGGCTCTCGAGTTTGGACATCAGGTCAAAGGTGCTGTCGCCCTGGATGGTGAGCATCGCCGGGCCGCTCCAAGGTGCAATCTCAAAAATATCCTCGAGATCAGAGGACGTAAGACTGAGCCTGCCCATCGACGGGACGTTGCTGCCCAGGACGGGCTGGTCTAATCCAACCTTCTCGCCTGACCCACCACGCAGTATCCCTCTGAAAGTTTGTGATCGTTCAGATGTATTAATGACGTCCAAGGTGCTGATGTTCTGACTTGCTGACGTCGTCTGCAGGTACTGGGTGACTACACGCCGTCCCGACGAGGTGAAGGAGAGATCAGTGGGGAGGTCCTCATTGACGGACTCTTCGTCGGTACCCCAACATTGGAGCCCGTTATCATCCAGCACACATAAGCCAAATCTCCCAGCCTTGAAAAGTTTTGAAGGATTGGAAACCGCTGGGGTATTCAATTGTCCTCTCGCACTCTCTCCCCAGCATTTCAAATTCTGATCATCGATCGCACACGCATGGTAGCCCCCTGCGATAAGATTTCTGACATTAGTCAATTGAGGCTGGTTATATTCGTTAGATCCAACAGTATTTTTAGTATTGAAGCCTCGCGCCCAGCATATCGGAATCCCATTATCTAAAACGCACCCGTGTAGCTCTCCCATAGTCAAGTTAGACGGATTAACGGTCGTGGGAATATCTCTGAAAACATCTCGAGAAGTATCTCCCCAACAAACTATGCCGGTATCATCAAGCGCGCAGGTGTTATGGAAACCTAGCGCTACTTCTCTCGGGTTCAATAAAGCAGGAACGTCGGTCTGGGCATCGGAGTTGTCTCCCCAGCACTTAAGGCCGTTATCGTCAAGGGCGCAGGTTGTGTCTATTCTCGCCACCAAAAAGTATGGATTATTGAGTGCTGGGATATCAGTTTGACCATCTTCATTGAAGCCCCAGCAGTTGACGCCTGATTCATCGAGCGCGCAAGCATGTGCCCGCCCAACTGTTACTTTGGTCGGGTTTGAAAGAACGGGAATTTGCGACGGGTCACTTATCCAACCAGTTCCCCAGCAATTTATACCGTTATCATCGATTGCGCAGCCCCCAAAGGGACCAATGGAGACCGAGTATGGTGATTCAAAATCCGCAGTCGCGTCAGACGAGGTCCCCGAACTTGAGTCACCCTCGCTGCCTGAGCTATCGTCACTGGACCCTCCGCCCTCTGAACCGTTAGCGTCGCCCCCTTCTGCGCCTTCGACGGGCAATTCGACGATGAAGGTAAGTTCATTGCTCCGATCGATGTCGTTCCATTCGCCTGCTAGGCCGAACGCAGACGAGCCTGATCTACCCTCGGGCCAATTTTCGAGCCCCATAGCCAAACCGTCTTGATTAAAGTAATTATCCGGCTCCGCTCGGCCCCAGTTTGTGTAACTAAAAGCTTCCCCGTTCACCCAGACCCAGTTGCCCTCAGAGCCTGCATCATTGCCACCAAGCCAAACATAGCTTACTCCGCCTCCGTCGCTGGCCGTACCTAATTCCGACAAGGATGCCCCGTTAACCATTGAGTAAACGAAATCATCTTCGGCTGCAGAGTTGATCACGACTAGGTGCCCGCCTAGGCTCTCTGCGTGAGCTTGCGCCGCTTGCTGGGTTTTTCGCTCTTTGATCCATCGGTATTCTTTATCATTAAATGTTTGTCCTTCGATTCCAGAATCTGAGCTGTTCCCAGATTGATTGTTGGTGCCGCTGAGTGGCTGTTGTTCGCTCTCACTCTCATCGCTGGAACCATTGGTATCTGTGGAGAGAGTTTCTTCGTCGTCGGGGACTCCGTTTGAATCAGCGTCAATTCCAAGGGTCCCATAGAGCGACGCGGCCTGGTAAATGACTGTTTTAACCGAAAGCGCAGCATTCGCTCCGTTGTCTATGTCAGTGATTGGCGCACCGCAGGGATTTCCGTTGCACTGGACCTCCGGATTCGAGTAGTACTGAACTGTTTGCGCCCTCGGCGTGTAAGCCTGAGGATACGACATCAGTGTTGAAAACTTTCCACTTTCTCCGTGACCGCGGGACCAAAAAAAACTCCCATCCCGGTCCCCTTGTGCTTTTGAGTGAACTAAACCTAGGTTATGTCCTAGCTCGTGAGTCATAGCGTTTGAGCTGCAAGGCGCACCCACCGCAGCGATTAAATTTTCTTTTGTTACCACCCCAACATAGTCTCCAGCCATGAGGCCTGTTGGCATTGGCGCTGATCCGCACGTCACGCCCCCATCCTCGCTTGGTTCAGCATTCCTTATATATAGACTTACGAAGTCGGCGCCGTAACTAGTTCGCTTTGCATCGAAATTCTCAAATACTCCTGTCTTATCAAAAAACTTTTCTAAAATTTCTTCAATTCTTAGGCCATCTTCGAGAGCTACAGGTTCACTCCCAACTACCCTATACTTAGCGTTAATCTCACTGTTGGCTAGAGCTTGGTTAGACCACTCTATGTCCTGCACCCACTTCGCTGCTGGTTCTCCGTTATAAAAATCAGAGAAACCCTCGGTGTAGAGAACCAACACATCCATAATCGCGGTCTGCGGGGCGCTGTTTGGGTCAGTCGGATTGGTGCCGGTGATCCTTTCCTGGAAGTCACTTACTCCGTCGGCGTCACTATCTAGAAGGTAATCGGTAGTTCGCGCAGTGAAGTCTGCTTGAGGGAGATTGTTGCCTGGCCTTGCATCAATGTATTGGTACATCTGCGTGTTTGTCTCTCCGGAACGAACAAAGACAAACCCAAATGGCCTATCTTCTGGCGGTTCAGTAAATGTTCCTTCTAACTTGACGTTTTCGACAAATGATGAGCCCGGAACTGTGAGAGTTTCCTCTCCGTCATTCAAACCAAATTGATAGAAGTAGGGCTCGCCCCAAAGCTCTAGCTTCTCCGTATAGCCCAGATACATCATGTCCACTTGAATATCGTCTTCAGTATTATTGACTAGCTTGGGAATAATAAGGGTGCCTTGGTCCCCAGTAGTGGTTAGCACAGGGTCCCCGATGAAGTAGAGCTCTCCGTCGGTATAAGCTTTTTGACTTATATCAGTGGTAACATTGACCGGCGACAACCTCTGCAATCCAACTCTTTTTAAAGATGAGTCTTCGCCGCCTGTTGTTGAATCTCGCTCTTTGAGGTCTATCCAAAAGTTCGCGTTGTTTTCGTTGTCAAGGCCATAGTCCGGGAGGTCAAAAGGGATTTCTAGTACCATCTGGGAGCTGGAACCCGCTTTCACGGACTCCAACTCTTGCTTGCTTATACTGTAGAATCCGTCAGTCGGTCTGCTAGCTCCAGCGGATAGCAAAACGGAAGCCTGCAAAATACCGGAATCTATATCAGAATCATTGACGACTCCTATTGATACTTTCCCGCTTAGAGCGCCATTAGATTCAAGCGTGCAGGGGCAAACGAGTCGCGTTCCCATGATTTGTTCGCCAAAAACGAAAGTGCTTAGGAGACCGCTTAAAACCAAGATTAGAAAACTTATGGGATTCATTAACATCAGTACAGTCTGTATCACCTAAGTTTTGGAGTCAAAAACGTTTCGCCTCCCCAAATGCCAGTTTATGTCGCAACATGAATTAAACTTCGGCATAGGTAAAACCATGTGCATCTCTGGTTGTTGGGAGGATCTTCTGGTTGTTCTTTGCAAGTTATCTTAAGCTACGTACAATCTAATTCGCAAGGACGCTCATTTTTATGAAAACCTCAGGTCTAACAGTTTTATTAAGAGCATTGGTCTGCGCGCTTTCAACCCAGGCACTAGCAGAGGAAACGGTCTGGACTCGGACAGCCCCTATCGGGGATGTGTGCGTTGAAGGCGACCCCTGTGCCAAGGAGCTTGTCACCTTAGCCTCCGCGACTGTCTCACCGAGTGAACAAGGTGGACTCGTGAAAGTCTCTCTATCGACGGGTTCAGAGCACGAGGTAAAAATGTTGAATATGAGTTCAGCAGGAAGCATGGTTTTTGAGCCACCCGTTCTCAAGGTTTCTGTGGGAGACACTATCCATTTCAAATCAGTTGATCTAAGCCACAATTCTGCATCGATTGCTGGGATGATACCGGACGGGGCGAGTTCATGGTCGGGAGGAATGAATCAGGACATCAGTGTGACACTAAACAAAGAAGGCGTTTATGTCTACCAATGCGATCCTCATGCAATGATGGCAATGGTCGGAGTGATACAGGTCGGAGACCCAGTGAATTTAGATGCGATCAAGAGTCAGGCGCAGTCAAAAAAGTCAGGGTTTGTGATGAATCAGTCTAGGCTAGACGACTATCTGTCCCAGCTATAGAGGAGGTTTAATAAAGGGGGCGCGGCTCTGCTGCGGCGGCGCCCCCCTTTGCCGCACCTGCGTCAGCCCATTGGGTACATAATATCCCTAGAAACCTGGTCGATACGTTTGTTCGTCTCTGCGCTTATTTTCATCGGGCCAGCCTCAATGATCTCTTTCATTTGATCGGCCCTGGTAGCGCCGACGATAGTGGACGCAACAAAATCATGCTGTTTGCTCCATGCAACTGCAAGAGTTACTGGAGAAACCCCTTCATCCGCGGCTATCTCCATGAACGCTTTTGTGGCCGCAAGACTTTTTTCGTTCACAAAGCGTTGCGCCATTGCTTTTTGTCGTTCTCCCGCGTTTAGATAACCACTGAACCGCGACCCCTCGGGGAGTTGTCCATCGTTGTACTTTCCTGAGAGCACCCCTCCTCCGATAGGAGAGTAAGGGATCAGACTCACCTTTTCCTGGCGGCAAACCTGGGCCAGTTCGTCTTCAAATCTACGGTTGTTGAGGCTGAAGTTATTTTGTATCGTCTCGTATCTTGCTACGCCGCCCATTTCCGAAATCATCAGGCTTTTGGTTAGTCCCCACGCCGTCTCGTTACTACATCCGATGATCCTGACTTTCCCAGCTTCAACCAGCTCGTCCAGAGCCGCGAGCGTCTCTTCGAAAGGCATCCCGTGATCTGGCCAGTGCGTTTGGTATAGATCCACGTAGTCGGTCTGAAGCTTCTTTAGGCTCGCCTCAATGGCTCGGATGATGTGGTGCCGGTCTAAAGAAGTTGTGCCCTCTCGGACGGCAGCCCGCATCCATCCGTGGCTCGGGCCTGCGACCTTCGTAGCGATAATTAAAGAGTCCCTCGGTTTTGTTTTCATCCAGCGACCAAGTATCTCTTCGGTTCGGCCGGCATAAGATTTGTCGGGCGGCACTGGATACATTTCGGCGGTGTCGTAGAAATCGATGCCTGCGTCGTAGGCTATATCTAAAATCTCAAATGAAGCTTGCTCGTCAGCACCAGTACCGAAAGTCATTGTGCCCATACATATGTCAGAAACCACGATTCCGCTCCTGCCAAGCCTGTTTCGTCTCATCGGTAAAATGCCTCAGCTATTTTCAAAGAACGCAGTATACCTGAAAGTGTAAAGTCTTTATCTTTAAAGGAAGTGAGCGTTGATTTTGTTGGATAAGGGAGGGCTCGCAATTATGCTAAATAGAGTTTTTGTGCTTTCGGTTTTAGTACTTCCGCTTTGTCTGCCGCACGTATCTAAGTCAGAAAATCATGACTGGCCCGCCTACGGCAAGAGCGCCGGTGGGGGTAATTTTTCACTGGCGACCCAAATCAACTTGAAAAACGTTGATTCATTAGAGCAGGTTTGGGTTCACCGATCTGGTGATTTTCATAAGGGAAATAAGTGGACTGAGACTAAGGTGATTGACAGCTCGCTCCAAACTAGTTTTCAAGCCACACCCATTCTCGTCGACGACACACTTTTTTATTGCAGTCCCTATAACAAGGTAATCGCGCTTAATCCAGCGACAGGAAAAGAGAAGTGGGTGTTTGACCCGGAGATTGACCCGGTAGGGAAGGGCATTTTGCATTGTCGCGGTGTTAGCAGTTGGGTAGACAAGTCATTGACTAAATCTAAACCCTGCCAGCATAGAATTATTAGCGCCACCATAGAGTCTGAGCTGCTCTCGATTGATGCAAGAACGGGCAGACTTTGCGAGAACTTCGGTGATAAGGGTAGGGTGAATTTGAGATCCGGGCTCGGCGATCATGCCCCTGGCCTTTATTATAGCACCTCTCCACCAGCGATCATCGGTGATCTGATCATAGTAGGTGGATCGGTTGCCGACAACGTAAGTATTGATGTCCCTGGGGGTGTGGTGAGAGCTTACGACGCGCGCTCAGGAAAATTGGTTTGGTACTGGGACCCAATTCATCCGGATCAAAAGCCGGTGCTTGATGCAAACGGATCAGAGCGCTACCAAAGGGGCACCACCAACGTTTGGTCGATTATCTCGGTCGATTCAGAGCTGGGGCAGATCTATTTGCCGACCGGCAATACGTCCCCAGATAATTACGGTGGGCACCGGAACGGATCCGACTACTACTCGAGCTCGGTTGTGTCTCTAGACGCAAAGACTGGTAAAGTTCTTTGGCATTTTCAGACGGTGCATCATGACGTTTGGGATTATGACGTACCATCTCAGCCAACTTTTTACGAAGTTGAAAAAGATGGAGCAAAAATCAAAGCACTTGCGCAGACCACGAAAATGGGTTTTGTCTTTCTGCTCAATAGAGAAAACGGGGAGCCGATTTTTCCGATTGAAGAGAGGCCCGTCCCTCAGGGAGCTGTTAAAGGCGACTACCTATCTCCAACGCAGCCGTTCCCCACGAAACCAGAGCCTCTGACCCCAATCAATTTTGAACCTGGGAATGCTTACGGCTTTACCTTTTTGGATCGTGGTTACTGCAAAAGAGCTGCCTCTAAATTGCGGAACGAGGGTTTGTATACCCCTCCATCGCTGCAGGGAAGCATGCACTACCCGAGTTCTATTGGCGGCGCAAATTGGGGTGGCCCGGCCGTCGACTCCATCCGAAATATTTTAGTGGTAAACACGATGAACCTTGCGAGCACAATAAAAATGATTCCAAGAGCTGACTGTGGTAAGGCAATCAAAGATCTTGCGAATGACAGGGTTCAAGGCGCTATGTCTGCCATAGAGGAAAATAGCGGGACCCCCTATTGCACATTGCGCGCTTACGGTTTGATGTCGCGCCTAGGAATACCTTGTACCCGTCCGCCTTGGGGCGCTCTTACGGGGATCGACTTAGTGACAGGCGATCATCTTTGGCAAGTACCGTTGGGCACCTCAAAGGACCTAGCTCCTTTTCCTTTTACTCGGATAAAAGGGGCTCCGAACGTGGGTGGCCCGATGGTCACCGCGTCGGGTATAACTTTTATTGCAGCGACCAGCGACTACTACCTGAGAGCGTTCAACACAGTTACTGGAGAGGAGATAGCAAAATATAGGTTGCCAACAGGTGGACACGCGGTACCAATGACTTACACGAGTAAGCAGGGGAGACAGTTTGTCGTAATCGCTGCGGGCGGGCACTGGGCGATGGGATCACCGGCCGGAGATTATCTTGTAGCGTTTGCGTTACCAGAAACCGAATAAACCTGTAAACTGTGTTCTGGGGTTCAGGTAATCGCAAATAGACTAGCTACCCTCGGACCATTAAAGAAAACGGAAGACAAGATATGAAATCTGTCAATGAATCGGTAATTGACCTCATTGGAAACACACCGATAGTGAAATTAAAAAGCTTTGATGTCGGCCCGTGCGAGTTGTTCGTGAAGCTAGAAAATCAGAACCCCGGGGGCTCAATAAAAGACCGGATTGGGTTGTCTATCATCGAAGAGGCAGAGAGGACTGGAGAGTTAAAACCGGGCGGCACTATTATTGAAGCGACGGCGGGAAACACCGGGATAGGTTTGGCATTGGTAGCAGCGATCAAGGGTTATAAGCTAGTGCTAGTCATCCCCGATAAAATGAGCAGGGAGAAAATCCTTCACCTGCAGGGCCTTGGCACTGAGGTGGTGATTACACGTTCAGACGTCGCTAAAGGCCACCCTGAATACTATCAGGATCTGGCGCTCAAAATCGCGAGTGAGCGCCCCGGAAGCTTTTTAGCCAACCAATTCTCAAATCCCGCGAACGCTCTGGCACACAAAACCACAACAGCCCCAGAAATTTGGTCTCAGATGAATCATGACGTAGATGCGGTAGTCGCGGGAGTTGGGTCTGGAGGAACCGTCGCTGGAATAGCCGAATACATGAAATCACAAAACCCAGAATTTAAGATGATTGTGGCGGATCCCGAAGGCTCGATTGTTGCAGATGCAGTCAATACTGGAGAGTTTGAGTATGAGGGCGGTTCCTGGTTGGTCGAAGGAATCGGGGAAGACTTTATTCCCTCTAATGTGGAGTTAGAGATGCTCGATGAGGGCGTTGTTGTCTCAGATGCCGAGGCATTCGCAGTGGTTCGCCAGATGCTTGAGGCGGAGGGTATCTTGGCGGGTTCGTCAAGCGGGACGCTAATCGCCGGCGCAATTAAGTGGTGTAAGATGCAAGAAACACCAAAACGCGTGGTGACATTTGTCTGTGATACGGGCAATAAATATCTTTCCAAGGCATTCAACTCAGCCTGGCTAAAGGACAACGGACTACTTTCTGAGGCAACACAAGGGAATCTCTCTGATCTCATAAGCAGGCGCTTCGACAAGGGAGAGATGATCAAAGTTAATGAAGACGATACCTTGCTCACTGCGTTTAAGAGGATGCGAGCAGACGATGTCTCTCAGCTCCCGGTAATGAATGAGCACAATTTGGTGGGCATTGTGGACGAAGAGGACATTATGCTGAGTGTATATCGCAACGAGCAGCTTTTTTCCCAGCCTGTTAGCTCGGTCATGGTGACAAAGCTTGAGACGCTTCAAGTTTGTGATGAAGAAGCGAAACTATACGAAACCCTGGCGAACGGGAAGGTTGCAATCATCCGCGACGGGGACGCTTTTTTAGGTTTCATAACCAAGGTAGATCTGATCAACCAATATAAAACGACTTTTGTGGCTAATAATTAACATGAGTGAGAAATCCAAAAAAGAATACCGGTTCGCCACCAAGGCAATTCATTCCGGTCAAGACCCGGATCCGTCGACTGGCGCGGTGATAGGGCCCATATACGCAACATCTACCTACGCTCAGGAGAGTCCAGGTCATTTTAAAGGCTTCGACTATTCCCGCACTGCCAACCCAACGAGACAATCCCTTGAGAAATGCATGGCCGATCTTGAGGGGGGAGGTCAGGCCTTTGCCTTTGCGTCTGGGATGGCCGCAACGGCGACGGTCCTCGAATTACTGGATTCAGGGGATCATATTATCAGTATGGACGATCTTTATGGCGGCACCTACCGCCTTTTCGAGAACGTCAGAAAGAGATCGTCCAACCTTGATTTTTCGTTTGTTGACCTAAGCAATATCGAAAACCTAAAAGAAAATCTCAAGCCCAACACAAAAATGATTTGGGTGGAAAGCCCGTCGAATCCGCTTCTTAAAGTAGTAGATTTAAAGAGGGTTAGTGCGTTCGCAAGAGAAAATAATCTGCTATGTGTCTGCGACAATACTTTTTGCTCACCTTTTGTGCAGCGGCCCTTGGATCTTGGTTTCGACATTGTTGTCCACTCAGCAACCAAGTACCTCAACGGTCACTCTGACGTTGTAGGTGGAGTGGCTATATGCTCAGACGATAGTATCGAGCTCGGCGAGCGGCTAGGTTTTCTCTCAAACTCTGTTGGGTCCATTATGGGTCCTTTTGATAGTTTCTTGGTCCTTCGAAGTTTGAAAACCCTCTCCCTCAGAATGAAGCAACATTGTGAGAGTGCGTCTGAAATTGCACGCTTTTTAGATGCCCACGGATCCGTTGAAAAGGTTTACTATCCGGGGTTGCCCGGACACGTCAATCATGAGGTCGCTGCCTCGCAAATGAATGGTTTTGGCGGGATGATAAGTGTTGTGGTCAAGGGAGGGCTTGAGAGCGCAACCAGGTTTCTTGAGAACACCCGTTTATTTACCCTGGCGGAGAGTTTGGGTGGGGTTGAGAGCTTGATCGAGCATCCTGCGATCATGACTCATGCTTCTGTTCCAAAGGAAATAAGGGAGCGATTGGGGATCGTCGACGGGCTAGTTCGTCTCTCTGTGGGGATTGAAGCGATCGAGGACTTAAAAGGTGATCTCGAACATGGGTTAAGCTTTTGCTGAGTCTCTCAAGAGGTTTTGGCATGCTGATGCCTGCAACTTTCGAGTGCTTGCCTGTTGAACTATTCAGCGAAGAAAATATATAGTTCTTTCACATCCTGATTTCGAAGGCGGCATATGTAATGCGTTACACTCTTGAGCAACTCATTGATCTTGAAAATATAAAAAACGTTGCCAGACGTTATTGCAGGGGGGTGGATAGGCTGGATCCGGACGAGATGAAATCCGCATATTGGCCCGATGCGACCGACGACCACGGCGTCTTCGTTGGTAATGCCTGGGAATTTGTTGATCATTGTATGGTAAGCCATTTGCGGTGGAAATCTACCTCGCATTGTATTTTTAATCACGTGATTGAGCTTGACGACAACGGAGTTGAAGCCCGAGGTGAAAGCTATAACGTAAGTTATTTGCTTCAAAAAGATTCAAACGTTTTGGACACATGGCACGGACGTTACTTGGACCTTTACGAGAAAAGAGAAGCGGAGTGGCGCATCATTGAGCGGGTGTGTGTGCATGAGTTTACTAAGTCTGAAACTGTCAGCGCGATGGAAATGGACGCGAGCAAGTTTCGTCAGGGTGGCTTTGATCGCCCAGCTAATAATCGCCCGGTCGGGCCCTGAATCTTTTAAAGTTCTTTCCAGGCTGAATCAAAAACTGAATTCGGTTTTTAGGAAAGCCTGGTTAGATTTGCTTGCTAAAAAGCGCTCTGAAGCGCGCATCCCTCAATGGTTATGCGGTGCATGACTCGGCGGTGCCCGTGATAATCGTTCTGCGCAAAATGCCACGAGGCTCTGTTGTCCCAAAAAGCGATAGATCCAAGTCTCCACTTAAATTTTGTCATGTTTTCATCTTTTATAGCGTGAAGATAAAGTTCTTGAAGTAATTTTGTAGACTCATCCGAGGATAAATCTTTTATACTAATCGTAAAGCCAGGGTTAACATAGAGCACTGGCTTGTTGCTCTCCGGATGAGAGATAACAACCGGATGGGTGACGTCTGTTAGTGCATCGGCAGCTTGTGAATTCCCGATACGCCCCCTTGTTTGCTTCAGCATCTCCAGCTGGTCCTTACTTCCAAAAATATGTTTTGCCGAATGGATAGCAGACAGCTCTGCTATCCTTGATTTGAGTTCGTGAGGCAAGCTCTCGTAGGCTTTATACATATTGAGGAACCAGGTATCACCGCCCTCAGGGGGCAGATTTCTTGCCATCAGGATTGAGCCCATAGCAGGCTCTTGGTCGTAAGAGTGGTCGGTATGCCAGCCGCCACCGATGTTGCTGGTTTGGTCTGGTTCTTTTGTAACCATGGCAATCTCTGGGAAATCTGTGTGCCGTGCAAAAAATCGGTTTATGTTGATTGGACCGAAATTTTTTGCAAACCTTATGTGCTCAGCCTCACTTAGTGATTGGTCTCGAAAAAATATGACACCATATTCTGCAAACGCGTTCTTGATGCTGATCAAGTCGTCTGCAGAAATTTGTTTGGATAGATCTACGCCGAGAACCTCGGCGCCAGCGTTTCCAGTTGGTTGGATATAAAGAGCCATGTCTTGCCTTTTTTTTGTTCCAATACTGACACAACACCCCTTAATAAAACAGTAATCGAGAGATGCAAAAGGTTCTGTGACAGCATAGCTCACGGAAAAATTGCTCGAGTTTTTATTTTCGGGCTGTTTCTGTATCCTGACATCAAGTCTTCTAGGCTAGTGAGCATCGAGAAATGGAAGTTGAAATTGATCTAATGGGTGATGCGGAGATGAGAGATCCCTCACTGACCGCGGCTAAATTGTTTAAGAAACCAAGGGCATTTCTTTATGAAAAGTACGACCCACCGTTTTATATTCTCTCCAGGTATGACGACGTTACCGATGCCCTGCTGGACTCTGAGACCTTCATTGAAGGTTTTGGGAATGGTCCTAATTTTCAGCCCGCGCTAGGGATTCTCTCTGACGCACCTCATCACACATTTATCCGAAAACTGGTGCAACAGGATTTCTTATCGAAACAAATCAACGAGCTAGAGCCAAGGTTACACGAGATCGTGCATGACTTACTTGGGCGGGTTGAAAACCAGCCAGTTTGGGACATCCACGAAGACCTGTCATTTCCGCTTCCTGTGATCATTATTTGCGAGATTCTAGGGATTCCTACCGATGACCTTGGGAAGTTCAAGAAATGGGCGGATGCATCCGTTGCCAACATGTGCTCGGCGGATCCTCTTGAATATGCTCGTGACCTAGATGAGATGCGTCAATATCTTCTAGCTCAGGTAAAAATTAAACGCGAAGACAAGTGTTCGGGGGGGGTGCTCTCTACCATAGCTCAGGCAAAGCATGCCGGCGCATATCTGTCCGATGACGAGTGTGTTGCTTTAGCGACTCAAATTTTTGTTGCTGGTAATGAGACCACTACTTCGTTGATCTCGAATCTGGTTTGGCGCCTACTTACCAATGAGGGGCTCTGGGATAAGCTATGCAAGCGAGAGATCGATACTGACGATGCGATTAATGAGAGCCTACGTTTTGATCCGCCGTTGCTTGGGCTTTTTAAAACGACATCTAGAGAAGTCATCATCGACAACGTAAAAATTCCTGCTGGAACAAAAGTGATGATGCATTATG
>MDTE01184279.1_pt1 | contig 13608 bp, 11 predicted proteins | sample 811231 | NCBI WGS metagenome assembly MDTE01 (sample SAMN05326651, study PRJNA326480) | marine metagenome | isolation source: seawater | place: Indian Ocean: Red Sea | collected 2010
CTGAAAAAGACTTTTTTCATCTTTATTACAAACTATTGTTATATTTCTTAAACCACTTAAAAGTAAGATTGACAATGAATAATAAATCATGGGCTTATCGTAAATTGGAATAAGGTGTTTATTTATGTATTTTGTTGTAGGAAGAAGCCTCGTTCCTGATCCACCACATAATAATATTCCACCTGTCTGCATAATTTTCAAATCCTAATTAATCTAAACTTAATCTTTTTTTTCGATTTTTTAATATTTTATTATATTCTGTAACCCACCATTGTTCATTTTCTTTATACCAATTTACTATGTTATTCAATTCTACATCAAAGTCGGCTTCTGCTTTCCAGCCTATATTATTTAATTTTGTTAAGTCTGTTGCATATCTAAAATCATGTCCTGGTCTATCTTCTACAAACTCAATAAAGGAATCATCTAAATCAAAAATATCAATTAATTTTTTTGCCAACTTTATATTTTCTAGATAAAATCCAGAACCAATGTTATAAATCTCATTCTCTATATTTGCATTCATAATTGCAATTATTGCTGAACAAGTATCTTCAACATTCAACCAGTGCCTTACATTCTTTCCTTCTCCATAAATTTCAATTTTCTCTTTATTTATTAATTTTGCAATACTAAAAGGTACTAATTTTTCAGGTTGTTGGTAGATTCCATAATTATTTGCTGGTCTGACCATTGTTATATCCAGTCCGTAAGTTTTTGAGAATGCATTGCATATTAACTCTGCACTTGCTTTAGAGGCAGAATAGGGAGAAGCTGTATTGAAACTATCATCCTCTTTAAAATAATAATCTTTTGTACTGCCATATACTTCATCTGTTGAAACGTGGATAAATTTTTTAATTTTTTTCTTATGAATGAATTTTAATAATTCAGTAACTCCTAAAACATTAGAATAAATAAATTTTTCAGGCATAAAAATAGAATTATCGACATGAGTTTCTGCAGCAAAATTAATTACACATTCAATATTTTCTGAATGCTTAGAATCTAATTTATCTATATCATTTATATTTAAATCAAAAAAAGTAAAATTTTCATTCTCTAAATATAAGTTCTTATTCTTATATGAACAATCAGACTCCATTGAATCAATTCCAACAATACTGAAATCGTTAGTATATTTATCTGATACATAATTTAAGAAATTAAAACCTATAAAGCCAAAACAACCAGTTATCAATACCTTCACACATTAAATATTAATGTTCTTAAAGGTTTTTAACATTCAATTATATGTAAAATTAGTAATATTCAGAATTTAAAAGAATTGAAAATATTAATAGTCGGAAACGGAAAGCACGTAAAGAAAAGAATAGCTAACGCTTTACTTAAGTTACCAGATTTAAACGAGCTACTTATTCTTGATAGAAATGTTAAAGAAAAAATAATTAAAAACAATATCACTTATATAAACTATGAGGAATTGCTTGCTTTAGATACAAAGTTTCATTCTATAATTGTTGCTACTCCCCCTTCCTCCCATGTTGAAGTATTAAAAAAACTTTCTCATTTATCAGAAATTTTTATTATTGAGAAGCCTTTAACAACTCTAAAAAAAGATCTGAATCAAGAAAATATATTTAAACTATATAAAGATAAACAAATATACGACTCTTTAATGTATTTATTTCACCCTTTATGGGAAACGGCAAGTGAAATTTATAATAAAGAAGAGATTAATGAGGTGAAGGCAACCTTCACAATACCTGAAATAGATCAAGATGATTTTCGTTTTGAAAGTACCAAAGGGGGAGGTTTTATGTTTGACATGGGAATTTATCCAATATCTTTATTTTTTGAATTAAGTAATAATAATTTTACTATCGAGACCTTAGACATTAATTATTCAGATAGTTTTAATGTCGACATTAATGGTGAATTAAAAATGAAAAATTCAGATAATACTCAATTTCATGGAAAATGGGGAATTACGGGTAATTATAAAAATGAATTATTATTTCGAACCGCTGATAAAGAATATTGTTTTCCTTTTATTTTTAGCAAGCCTGAGGATTACTTAAGTTACTACGAAGTAAAAGAAAATGGTAATTTAACAAAAATTGAAATAGGAAATTTTGATCAATTCTTTGAAATGTATAAGAAATATAACAATAAATTGTATAAATCAAACATCTACCATAAATCAAAAACTAAAAAATTATATAATTTCATTTTTGAATTATTAGATATTAAATAATGATTAAAAAGTTAAACTTAATTGCTTATGGAATATAAAGTACTATCTCTTAATAATTTCTATAAAATTTTATTTTTTATTGGTTTTTATATTTCATTTTTAATTCTTTACTTAAGTTACGATATAACACTTTCACCTGATTTTGAAAAGTATTATAGATATTTCAAATTTTATTCAGGAGACATAGAACTAACAGGACTTGAACAAGGCCATTTGTATTATTTTTTCACTTACTTTATTACATATTTAACTAGATTTCAATTGAACACAAACACTCTAAATGAAATTATTAATATTTCTCTACATTTGTCCAATAACATTTTATTTTTAATAGGTTTAATAGGGTTTTATAAATATTTGATTGAAAAAAAATTTAACAGGACCTATGTCTATTTATCTTTAATACTTCTTTCCTATCTTCCTGCTGGAATACAGCTTAGACTTTCATTCAAACCAGAGATTTTAGGTTTTACTTTCTTGGGTTGGCTTTTATATTTTTTAAATAAATACAAAGTTTCAAGAGAAAAAGAATACATGTATTCATTCGTTTTATTATTTAGCCTATTAATAACATCTAAAGCTTCCCTTGCTCTGATGGTTGGACTTGTTCTACTATTGGAGATTTGGTTGCAATATAGAGAAGTTTTATCTTTAAAATATCTCAAATTTTATTTAATAGGTGTTCTAGTTGCTGGATCGCTTTTTGTAGAAAATCAAAACCTTAATGGTTATTATTTGACTCAGGTCAAACATGCCGAAAATTATAATAATAAGGCAACTTTAGATTTTTTTACAAAATTAGATACAAGAAATTTTAAAGCCAACCCAAATAGGTACTTTCACAGTGATTCATTTATATCAATAACATTATTCGATACATTTTCTGATTTTTTTAAGCTTTATTGGAATTCTGAATATACGGAGTTAAATAATGAAAGGAAGAATTTTATTGTATTCAATATAGTTAAAGATAATAAAAGACCTCCTAAATTAACATACGACAAAGAACTAAAAGTGTTTAACTTTTATGGTGATGTAGATCCTGTACTTGTAGATAGGGACTACATGAATGAAACAAGAATGAGAACTGGGTTCAAGGCTTCAATAGTATTTTATTTTATCATAATCATCTATAGCTTTCTAAATAGAAAATTTATGAGTATATTACTATCACCATTGATTGGAATCATTTTAGTAGGTCTTTCAGCAAGTGGAATATTTGGAAATAATTTTGACCCATTGGTCGGAGATTCTGTTAAATCATTTTATTATGCATTTTTTGTTTGTTCTGCTTTTTTATTATTAATGAATATTACTTTTAAATATATAAAATATGGTCAAAAAACATTGTCAACTGTCACTTTGGTATTCTTCTTATTTTTAATTGGTTTTCCTCATGCTTTGGGTGAAAAAACAGAATATGACTTATTATATAAAAACTCACTTTTACCAACATGTATTGTAAATTCACCAATAATTCATAATATTTTTGGAATGAACTTAGGGACAGAATGTGAAACAAATAATCTTAAAAATAAAAAATTTACTTCAGAATATATAGTTCCTCCTATTGAAAATAAATTACTTATTGGAAATATTCCTTTTATAAATTTATTGACACTTCTTTCTGTTTATTTTCTATTTACAAAAAAATACTTCTTAAGTAAATTTAAAAATTCTTAAATTTCTTATCACGAATTACTAAATATATTGGTTTCAAAAATATTAGTCCAAAATTCATTCATTTTAGCTAACCCTTCTGTAGAAATATGAGGAGATAAATCAGTATAAAGAAGTTTATTTGATTTTAAATCAACAACTGAACAATATTGGTTAGTACAAAAATAATCATGAGGGTCTACAAAATCTATATCTTCGCCTGAGTACTTTATTAAGACTTCTGTAATTTCTTCTCTATCTTCGAGCGAAACTGATCTTTCAACAGTACATTTTTTAATATCTCCATTTTTTATTACATCATTCATGTAGTTTGTACCAGGCTCACAGGTCTTTGGTATGTCGCCTACAAATAATATTTTTACTCCTTTATTCTTTAAAACTTTAACTAATTCATTTAACTTATTTTCAAATTTTTTAATTTTAACTTCGTTAGTCTCTCTAGGTAATGGTCCATCCTCTTTAAACCAGTCTCTAGAGAAAGAAATTATTACTATATCCTCTTCCTTTAAATTTTTGTTATAAAAAGTAATATGTTTTTCGAAACTGTCGTCAATACAATTTAATACCCCACAATCAGACATTCCTTGAAAAGACCTTATGAAACTCCAATCAACTAGATGGCTAAGATTATATTTTTGTGATTTATTAAATATCTCATTTAAGGTTAAATAGTGATTTGTAGAATGACTGTCTCCTATTAAGTAAACATTTATTTTATTTTCAACATACGTCATACATCTGCTGAAAGCACTTTCAACATCCTCAGGATGATAACAACTTATTTCATTAATTATATTTTTATACTCACTCTCAGAAAAAAGTGTTGGGTTATTACCAGAAAGAATATTGTTCCGATCTGTATTTTCAATTGTATACCTCAAGGTAAAAGATAGAAAAATAAGCGAGAATAAAATACCGAACATCATAATTTTTTTCTTTTCTATAGGAGTTTTTCTAAATGGTTGCTCAACAAATTTAAATGAAATAAAAGATAAAAGAATTATTAAAAGGAGCTTTAGTTCAATATTAAAATTTTCATAACTTCCCCATTTAGACAATGCAACTACAGGCCAATGCCATAGATATATAGAGTAAGATAAAGCCCCGATACTAGCTAATTTTTTTGTATTAAGAATTATTGATGTTTTATACTCTCCACCAACAATATTTATAACAAAAAAAGCGGCGATAGCATTAATGGTTGTTAAGTATTTTGAATATGGTATGTCAATTAAAAAAGTCGTAAGTAATAAAATTAATATTAAATTTAAAGGTATTCTTTTAGTGAATTTATAAATCTCTTTGCTATATATTACTGCTAAGCATCCAAGGCCGATTTGCCAAAATCTAAACGGCAATAAATAATAGGTCGCAAATTGATAATCTGGCTGATATATCCAAAAAAGTATATAAGACAAAAGAACAAGGCATACAAACAAAAATTTATTTGATTTTTTTCTTTTTATTAAATATAAAATTACTGGAAAAAGTATATAAAACTGTTCTTCAACACCTAGGGACCAAGTATGAGTAAAGGAATTAAGCGAGGACTCTATTGAGAAATAGTCCGAAGATGAAAAGTAAAGATAGATATTTGAAACAGCTAAAGAAGAAAATAGGCCTAACAACAAAGTGTCTTTATAGTAAAAATCAAGAAAATAAACAAAAATAGATGTTACTAAAATGAAGAAAAATAATACCGGTAAAATTCTTTTTACTCTAAAAAAAAGAAAGTCAGAATAAAATTGTTTAAAATTTGAATATTCTAATGAGTAATATTTTTTTGTAATTACATAGCCCGAAATTACAAAAAACAGATCTACTCCTAAATATCCACTACTAAATAATGAGAAATCTAAATGATTAAGTAGAACAAATATTACAGCTAATGCTCTCAGGCTGTCTATTGCTAAATTATGGTTTTTATTTATTACATTTTCGGTTATTGAATTCTCTGAATATATAAATGTATATATGCATAGAAAAAAGATAGTCTCTGATAAAAAACTAGAAAAACTAAATTCAACTAACAAAAAATAATTAAGTACAAATAAAGTAAAAATAAAAAATAAAAACATATACTCTTTATCAAAAAACTTTTTATTTTTAATAAATATTGGATTAAAAATAAAGAATAATATCAATAGCTTTACATAGTTGACTAATCTTTGACCTGAGAATGTATATAATTTAATTTTGACATATTCAATATCATCTATTTCCTCATAAAAAGAGATTTCATAATCTATTACTTTTCCTATACAAAAAATATTTTGAAATTCAGGAAAAATTGACTTTGCTTTATATTCATTTTTTACTTCTAACAGGACAACATTTTCTTGATAAAAATAATTATTAATGTCTCTATAGGTTCCTTTACATTCAGCAACTTCAAGATTATTTAAATTATATGTATTATTTGTTTTGTGCATATCAAAATAAAAAACTAAAAATATTGAAAAAATGATGATTAAAATCACCAAAATCTGATTTCCTTTTGAATCAAGTTTCACAACAATAATGCTTTCTTGCTAATGATATCTAATTATAAATCAAAAAAATATCTCTACTGATAGTCCATTTTAAGCTATTATTTTCTACCCAGTTAATCAGCTCTGACTTGTCAGGATATTTTTCTTTTTTATTATTATAAAAAGAATCAAAAAGTCTGAAATCATCAATTAATATACGAAAATTTATAAATTTATCAAAATAATTACTTATCAAATGAAGTTCTTTCATGACAGGAGTGTCTTCTTGGCCTTTAAAGGTGTCTGCTCCAGAAAAATGACCATCTAACCAAAAGCAGACATTTCTTCTTGTATCTATTGAATCTAATATGGTTTTAATTCCATTTTCAGAAATATCATTAATAAGTTGAATATTTTTTATTCCTTTTAAGTTCTTAGAGGATAAATTAAAGTACTTTTCACTTGGCTCAATTGTATATACAAAATCAGAAATTGTTGATAAAAAAGCAGTTGAGTCTCCTCTGTATGTTCCCGTTTCAATCCAAATCGAATTATCTAAATTATATTCCTGGAAAACTTTCTCTTTAACAAACTGGGGGAAAGGTTCACGAAAACTATTGTGATTTTGCCAAATAAGTAATTGATCTAATTGCTCTATGCTTAAATTGATATTCAATAGTTTTTTTAGAATATTTTTTATAAAGTTTTTCATTAAATTATTTTAATACCTATATGCTATCTTAAGTTCATTAAGTAAAAAGCTACTCTAAAGATTTCTAGTCTTGTATTTTTACAAACCATGTGTTTCCGGATGTTTTAAAATCACTAAAAGTCTCTTTTACAGCTTTCCTAACTCCTTCAAAGTTAAGGTAATCATCTCCTATTATTAACCCTTGATCTTTTATTTTTTCTTTCCATAAATCTATATCTTCTATAACTGCTTCATAAGTATGGTTTCCATCGATATATATTGCATCTATTGAGTTATTTAAAAATAAGCTACATGCATTGCGTGATTCACTTCTTATTAGGAAGAACCTTGGGTCAGTAATTTTATCTAACACATACAGATAACAGTTATCCATAAACTCTTGATTAAAGTAAGAAAACATATCAGAATTATCATATTTACTCTTGTAGGGATCAACTCCAAAATATTTATCAACTCTTTTATTAAGTTTATTTATTGTATATTTAGCGGTACCACCTCTAGCTACGCCTATTTCAACTAAGGTAAGATTATTTTGATTCCCTAAATTTTCTTCAATTATTTTTGAAAAAGCGACAGGATCCCATTGAGAATCCTCATCTTCTCTTAGGAAATAATCCTTATAATCTAAATAACTATCAAATTTGATTTTGTTAAACTCTATATTTCTTATATAAATTTTTATTCTATTTTTTATTCTGTTTAACATATTTATTAGGATAATTACATTAGCCTATAATACTAAAATTAAATAATGAATAATCAAAGTGAATATATAAGTATTGCTATTCCTACATATAATTCATCTAAATATATCGATAATCTTCTTAAAAGAATTTCAACTGTTAGCTCTGTAAATGAAATTGTTATAAGTGATGATCAGTCAAATGAACAAGAAAAAGTACTATATAAAAAAAGCATCGATAAATTTAATAAAAAATACCCAAACAAGAATTTGATTTACATAAGTAACGAAAAAAGAGTTGGGCCTTTTGTTAATAAATATAATGCAATAAGAAATTGTAACAATAAAATTATTTACCAAATTGATTCTGATAATCTACCAATGATTAAATTAGATAATTTCATAAGAAAAGAACTTATTCCTTCATTTGAAGAAAAAAATATTTATTACCCTTCAAAAATATTTCAATTTAGAAGGAATGAAAAATTAAGTATCATTAAAAGCAACCTAGTCAAAGGAACAAAGCATAGAGTCATAATAAAAGATAGGGATTTCGAATTCAATAAAGAGTTGATAAAGAATTCAATTCTCAATGATCAAAAAATAACTACAGAAAAAAATAGGCGTTGGTTGTTTAATATAGGAAATTTTATTGTTAATAGAGAAAACTTTTTAAATGCTATGAAAGAAGGGCTTTCGTACTCTGAGAAATATTTATTTGCGGGTGATCAGTTTTTAATTACTTACCTTTGGCTTAAAAATAATAACAATATTGAAGTTAAGAAGAAACATTACCATTTCCATAGAAAAAGGGACGACAGTGTTTCCTTTGAGGAAAAAGACAGGACTAGCGAAGCGTTTAATCACTTAGAAAAGAAAATATTACAATTAAAATAAGCAAATACAAATATTCAATATTGAGAAGCTTTTAATACCTCTTTTTTAAAAACAACAAATCTTTAAACATAGTAAAAGAGTCGTTTAAAATCTTCACACTTGAACTTTTATCATGAATATATGTTACGGGTATTTCTTTTATTTCTATATTTGCTTTCATAGCTAACAGAATTAGTTCCAAATCAAAGGAAAAATTATTTAAGGTAAATTTATTACAATCTGAAAATAATTCTCTATCAATAGCTTTAAACCCGCATTGCGTATCTTTTAATTTAATTCTAAAAAGCATCTTTACAATTTGAGAGTAAATATTTCCTGAGAGGTGTCTTAATATTGGAGAATTAAGATTTCTAGAGTTTTCTAATTTACGAGATCCAATAACAAAACCGCTCAAAAGCTTTCCATTCTTTACAAAATTTTTCAATTCATTAATTTTTACAGACATATCAGCATCAACAAAAACTATATTTGAATATATAGAGTTGTTTATTCCTTCTCTTATTGCTATCCCTTTTCCTTTTTCTGATAAAACAATTTGTTTTGTTTTATCAGAATCTTTTACAAATTTATTAATTTTACTTATTGAATCGTCACTTGAGCCATTAGAAACAACTAGAATCTCATATTCTGTAACAAAAGAATCTAAAAAATTATAGATTTCTTGCAAATTTTTTAATATTGACTCATGGTCGTCTTTAGTTGGAATTATTAATGTAAGATTCTCTATCATTAAATTTAATGGTACATTAATTTCATCTAGTTTTTTATTTTATATTTTCATAATTAGCATTTTTTATAAATTGCAAATAATCAACTATAAAAAATTGTATTAAAATTGTGAATGAAATAATATTTAAAACTACAAAAACTGTATTAAATAATGAATAAAATGTAGCCGATGTTAAAAAAATTGTCATATAAAGTATTTGAATCGTTTGATTTTTATTGTCAAAAATATATTTAAAAATAAGAAAGAGAAAGCAAATCCTATAATCATAATTTTCAAAAAGACTAATTAAAATAAACGCCCCAGCAATAATCAAATACTCCAAGTCTTGAGAATTTGATCTAGAAACAAATTTGTTTTGAGTCTTATGTATAAATATAAATATTATGAGAATTAATAAAAGAAGAATTATTAAAGCTGGAGTAAACGAGAAGATTCTTTCAAAAAATCTTAAATGGGTTAAGTATCCAAAAGTAAGAGTGTCGTTAGTAAAATGACTAAAACCTTGAAATAGTTCATTTGGATTATTTGTTGCTGTAAGCCTGCTCTTTTTAATAAAAACAAGATCATAAAAATAATAAATACTAAAAAGTAATCCAATTATATGAATATAAAATATCTTTAAATCTTTTTTGTTTTTTAAATGAATAATAGCTGATGAGATTAATAAAAAGATTGGATAAATTTTAATCGTAAATAAAAATACAATTCCAAGTATAGAAATTATTGGATACTTATTTAAAAATTTAACTGCAAAATAACATAAAAATATTATAAAAATATCTAGGTTGAGTCTGTCAAATAAAAAATTTGCCGGTGAACTGAGTACAAGAATAAAAATAATGAAAGAGTACTCACTATTTAACCTTATTATATTTTTATAAAATATACTAAATATAATTAAAGTAATTAATCCCATACTTATGCTTGCTAACCAAATATTATTTACATCGAATGCAATGAAGTAGTCAACTATTGGATAACCTGTTTCAAATGGGCAAGTGTGAAATAGGCCTGAAGCAAATTTAAAGTCTTGTACAAAGCTACTTGAATTACAATGTATAGTCCTAAAAATAATTTGTAAGTCTCCAAAAATTTTGAAAGTTTCGTATATGCTGTTAGATATACTTTTCCAAATTGTTGAAAAATTTGAACTTAAACCTGAAGTTAATTTAATTAAGTAAAAGTAAATTGGTAAATTAAAAATTACACTCTTGTAGTTTTCTATTGTATTTTTATCTTCAAATAATCCCTTTTTATAAAATAGAAAAAAATAGAAAACAAGAAGATTAGAAAATATATGATAGCTATTAAAAAGCAAGAATAATAAAAACAGACTGACGTAGTCAAAGTAATTATTTTCCTTATTTTCTTTTGTAAAAAAATAAAATAAAATATTGTTTGCAATTGTTAAGAAAACTAATTTATAGGCAGACTGTAAATTATAAAAGTAAGGATTAAATGCAATAATATGAACTATAAGTAAACCTACAGAGCTAAGGTGATATAGCATTTTTTTTCTTAAACTAAAAAAAGATACAATTAATAAAAATTGTGCTGTAGAAAAAATTATATCGTTAAACCGGGTGCTGAAATAATATTCGGCAATTGTTTGATTTGATTCTGTATTTATGCTTTTTATTTTATTGAAACAAAAAATATTAGAAATATCAGGAAAAATACTGATTTCAGAATTCTTATAGACAAGGTTTTCATTTTCATAATTAAAGTTTTCCCTTTGAAGGCTTTCTGTACAAACTAAATTATTACTATTTATTTGTCCTTGGTTGTTGTTTACAAAAAGAAAAATTAGATAAAAAGCAAATATAGATAGTAGAACTGAAACTATTATTTTCCTGTCTAAAACTCTCATTCTTTAATTGTAAGAGATTATTTTAAAATTATGAAAGTTTTAAAATCAAAGAAACAATAACGTTTAGATTAACTCTACTTCTTATTGTCAATCATACTTATTATTTAGTCATACCGTGTTAGGACAAGAGTGGTTACAAAATGAGTATAAGAACCTATTTCTATATCGTAACCTAAGGAATTAATAATCTTTTGTCTAACTACTTGCATTATATTAAATACAAAATAAAAATTCTTAGGCATAATGTCAACAGCCTGTGCTCTAAAAAAACCTGTGCAGCTTAACTTCCATTTGTAGTCCTCTTGTTCTGATGGCGTGAGCCTAAAGTGAAGTTCCCTGCAGCACTTTGCCTCATCAGTATCATCGTGACTCCACCATTTATTATTCATCATTATTACTGCTCTTTTGGATGATGGAAAGTTTACTAAAGATTCAACTACATTATCTATTTTTTCACTCATTTCAATTGAGTAATCCCCCTGAGAACCTCCCCTATATTCTGTTTCAAAAAGTTTTTTCTCTTCCTCTGTGACTTCCATGCCACAATTCTTTTTTCCGTAATACTGTAAAGATTTTTTATCAAAAAGGTCCGTTTCAACAAGTGCATTTTCTTCCGTGAAAGAAGTTACTATACCTACAAAATCAAAAGTTGGTGCTTTCCTTAATGCATATTGGTACATTTCTTCCGCAGAAGAGTATGTATTCATAAGCTTATGACCCAACCCTTTCTTTAATTAATTCTATAACTTTTTCACTGTCAACTTCAATACATATGTTTACATCCCTTCTGTTTTTCCAGGGATTATCATTTGTTTTGTCCATTCCAGTTCCCATCCAAGTTTTTCCCCTACTTATTCCAAGTGTCTCAACTACAATCGGATATTGTATAGTTTCAAATAAAGATCGATCAATTAGATATGCTATAGCTGAAGAATCATGGGTGGGCATGCCTTCTTTACCAAAAAATTCTGATAAAAAATTAACATAGAAAGGAAAGATTCTTTTTAAATGTCTAGCTTGAGGACTATCAAAATTTACAATCTTGTCTATATCTCCCATATCCATAAATACTTGATTAGTAACATCTAGGCCTACCATAGATATTTCACAATCTGCAGAAAATACGATATCTGCAGCTTCAGGATCATTTCTAATATTTGCTTCAGCAGAAGGGCTTGCATTACCCTGAGATAATGCGTTTCCTCCCATTAATATTATTTCTTTAATGTCTTTTGCTATTTTTGGGTTTCTTGTTAAAAGCTCAGCAATATTTGTAAGAGGACCAATTGGTACCAAAATTATTTCCCCTGGGTTTTCTTTTATTGCATTCTCCAAAAAATCTACAGCTAATCCTGTACTTGTTTTAGTCTTAGGAAGTTCAAGGTTTGTGTTGCCTTGGCCATCATGACCGTGGACAAACTCTCCTTTTCCTGTATATTCACTCTCTAATGGTTTAATGGCGCCTGCATAAACTGGTATATCTGTCCTTGATGCAATTTCTAAAATTCTCAGTGCATTTATAGTGCCTTTTTCTGTTGATGTATTGCCATAAACCGTAGTTAACCCAAGAACATCAATCTCTGGAGAGTTGAGAGCAAAAAATATTGCCATAGTATCATCTATTCCAGGGTCTGTATCAATAATAATTTTTTGACTCATAATTACCCTACCCGAAGTAAAGCCGTTGTTAACTGCCATACTAAAATAAATATAATGAGAGCAGTTCTTTTAGATACTTTTCGGCTTTTTAACCATTCCATTATTATCAATTAAACCATATCAAGAATGAAAATTAATTTCTAATAGTATAATTTCTTTAAGCACTAATTAGATCCACCAATTATGTAGTTAGAATCTTTTATTTGTTTTTTGTAATAAACTTGTTGAGAAATTTTATCTTCCTTTTCAGCAATTAAAGCCATCCTGTTAGCTCTAATATTGTAATTTTCTTCATCGTAGCAATTTGAAATTCTAATATTAGTAAAACCAACCATTTCTAACCAACTAGTTATAGCTATTTTTGAAGGTAGGTGACTAATTGTTGTGGTGTCTCTATATGTATTAGGGTGCCAAATCTGGACAATATTTAACCTTCTTAAAAAAGGGTTTCTAATAGTTGCTGTTTCTAGTACTAAAACACCCCCTATATTTAACTTTTCATATAACTTATTTAAAAATCTTAATTGTTCAGGGTTATGATACAAAACACCCGTGAAATATATTAAATCAAACTTACCTAAACTATTAAAATCATCACTACTTTGATACATAAAATTATCAATTATTAACTTATCTTGTTTCCTAATCAAGCTTTCCCAGTTTTTTATTTCATTAGACTTATCAGGTAA
>MDTE01000109.1_pt1 | contig 13607 bp, 13 predicted proteins | sample 811231 | NCBI WGS metagenome assembly MDTE01 (sample SAMN05326651, study PRJNA326480) | marine metagenome | isolation source: seawater | place: Indian Ocean: Red Sea | collected 2010
AAGGTCGAAAAACTTTTGTTGGTGGATCGAGATTACCGATTAAAAGGATTAATCACGATCAAGGACATAGATAAGAATCTCCGGTTTCCGCTCGCTTCGAAGGACAAGAGGGGGCGGTTGAGGGTTGGTGCTGCGGTCGGTGTGAAGGATTTCGACCGCGTGGCGGCCCTGTTGGAGAAGGGTGTCGATGTGCTGGTCGTCGACAGTGCCCATGGGCACTCGAAGAACGTGGTCGAGACGGTCAAGGAGATCAAGCGGCGGCACGAAATCGACGTGATTGCTGGCAACGTGGCCACCACCGAGGGGACTCGTGACCTGCTGATGGCAGGAGCCGACGCAATCAAGGTGGGAATCGGTCCCGGTTCAATCTGCACCACGCGGATTATTTCCGGGGTTGGGGTTCCACAATTGACGGCCATCGCCAACACCGCCAAGGCCATCGCGGACACCAATGTTCCGATCATTGCTGACGGAGGGATTCGTTACAGCGGAGACATCACAAAAGCCCTGGCCGCCGGGGCCCACGTTGTCATGCTCGGCGGGTTGCTTGCCGGGCTCGATGAAAGTCCTGGCGAGTTGATCCTGTACCAGGGTCGCAGTTTCAAGCGATACCGGGGAATGGGGTCGCTGGGAGCAATGGTCCAGGGAAGCAGCGAGCGTTACAGGCAAGGCGGAAATGAGACGGGGCAACCGAAAGAAAAGAAACTGGTGCCCGAGGGTGTCGAGGGGCGTGTTCCTCACAAGGGACCGCTCAACAACTTCCTCTACCAGTTGATCGGCGGTCTTCGGGCCGGCATGGGTTACCTGGGAACAGAGACGATTTCGGAGTTGAGAACGGAAGCACGATTTATCCAGATTTCGCCGGCTTCGGTTCGGGAGAACCACCCCCATGATATTGCGATTACTCAAGAAGCACCCAATTACACGGCGGAACATTCGCCGATGGAGACGTCCTGACAGCCGGACTGGCGATCTGGCGATGGCGATGGTCGCGCTGGTGGTTACGACCGGGATCCAGGCCGGAGAGCCGCAGGTCACGCCAACTTTCGCTCCGCCACGGGTCGTGATTCGTGGACTCGCCCAACCCCAATCCGGTTCATCGATCAAGACCACGGTGATCAAGACTCCGGTGATCAAGGCCGAAGAGATCAAGGCTGCGGTGTCCCCTCCTGCCCGACGAGACCTGGACTCGTCGTTGGTACTTCCGGCCAAAGAGGCTGTCGAAGTTCCTCGGCCGGTGCTCCCAACACCGCAGCCCGCAGTTGCGAGAGTGTCCCAGTCGAGTTCCAAGTCGTCCGAGGGGCGAGGCGTCAGCGATCCGAAGAAGTTGCGGAAGATCACCTCGATCCGTCCCTTCCAGGATTACTCGCCTCTGGGCCAGCCGCCAGTGAACCGGAAACCCGAGGAATTGAAACTCGGCGAGGATGACTTTCCGGCACGCGTTTTCGAATCCCAGGTCTTTCGATGGAAACCCAGCGACCTGTATCATTTTCCGCTGTACTTCGAGGATCCGGCCCTCGAGCGATACGGACACACTCACCACGAATTGCTCCAGCCGTTCGTTTCTGCCCATCGGTTTGGCACCCAGTTGATTGGCTTGCCCTACCAGATGACGATTGATCCGATCCTCAAGAAGACGTACTCGCTGGGCTGGTATCGACCCGGTGAACCGGCTCCGAAGTTGTTTTACCAGGTGCCATGGAATGCCGAGGCGGCAGCGGCACAGGCCGGGGTGATGACTGGATTATTCTTCCTGGTTCCCTAGTCTGGAATACTGTGACGACCGATGACGTTGTCCGGATCGGATCGAGATCGTGAACACCCCGCACACCAACCTCGGTAACCAGGACGCAGGCTTGACCGCCTTGGCCGGAGACATCGTCGATCGCATCGAGTCTTTGCTGCTCGACGCGGAAGCCACCACGCGTCCGCTGGAACTGGACCCCTACCGGGGCAAGCTGTTCGAGTTGTTCGTGACGGCCCATGCCGCCGGGCTACTTGTCGAGGGGGGCGAGGCCGATCTGACTGCCGACGGCATCAGTGGTCACCTGGCCTCCCGCTGGAACCTGGCCGATGTTGCCCAGGCTTCGGTGTCACGGCAGGAGAAGTTGCCGACGAAGTCACTGGGACGGATGAGGATGCTGTGGTCGTTCCTGCGGATGTGGATGGAGTGGGGCTACGCCTGGGATCGGTGGCCGGAGTTCCACGACAACTAGGCCGATTCGGCCAGTGCGTCTCGCCAGGCACCGACCAGTTGCTCGGCTGCTGCGGCGATCGGGAATCTTGACCTGACATCTGCCAGTGCCGCGGTCCCCAGCCTGGCCCGCAGTGGTGCGTCATCGATCAGCGTGTCGAGTCCGGCGGCAAGTGCCGTCGGATCATTCCCGGGGACCAGGATCGCTGAGCGACCGTCGGCGAGGATTTCGCCGGTGCCGCCGACATCGGTCGCCAGGATCGCGAGGCCGGAGGCAGCGGCTTCCAGGAGAACACGGCCCAGTGGTTCCTGGCGAGCCGGGTGGACCAGGACATCGACTTCGGCGAGCAACGCGGGGACGTCGTCGCGGTAGCCCAACGGGTGAACCTGGCCAGTGGGCGCTGCCTGCGAGAATCTCTCGAACACGGATTTCTCGAACGCGATGCTCTCGGGTTTTTGTGAATACCGTCGGCCGACGATCACGTAGTCGATTTCGTGGTTCACGAGCGTGGCGGCTTCGGCCAGGACGTCGAGGGCCTTGCGGAGACCGATCTGTCCGATGGTTGCCACCAGGCAACTGTCCCGGGTGATGTTCAACTCGTGCCTCAGCCAGCCCGGCTTCCGCTGCGCGGCCTGGAAAACCCGGGTGTCAATTCCGTTGTAGACGACCCGGGTGCGGTCGGGGTCGAGTCCGGCGGCGACATGGTGGTCACGGGTGGCGTGCGAAACGGCCAGCAGGACACGGTTGGTGTTGATGTCGGCCACCGCGGTCGCGGACAGGTTGAGAATGTCACGGAGGTGACCGGTGGTCGGGCAACCGGTTTCCCGCGCCAGTCGGCCGGACAGGCGGCACATGGCGAGGCTGTTGGCGTGCAGGAGCCGGGCACCAGTCGTCTCGACGAGTGCCGCGAGTCGTTCGACGGCCGAGTCCCGATCGTCGTTGATCGAGAACGCGTGGTGCTCGATCTGCCGATCGGCCAGGGCTGTCGCGAGTTCGCCGTCCGGGGGCGCCAGCACAAGCGGATCCCACCCACGTTCGCGGATGGCCGGAACGAGTGCCAGCAGCGAATGCTCTCCGCCGTTCAGCGAGCCGTACTCGCACAGAACGGCGACACGATGACAATCTGCGCGTCGCATGGCTCGTGCCCGTGAATTCTCACGAATTCAATGACAGGACCCGGGACGGCTAGTACCGTGCCAGGTCAGCCGCCTCGGTTTCCAGGCTGAGGTCCGTGACGATCTGCTGGGCCGAATTGAGCATCATCTTCAACTCGCTGCCGATCGCGATGAATTGCCAGCCTTCATCAATGCGGCGGCGCACATCGTCAGCCGTTTGCACGTGCAGCCCAACCGGTGTACCGACCTCCTTGCCGGTGGCCAGGACCCGTTGCATCATCGCCTCGTGTTCCTCGGGGGACGGAAACGTTCCGTCATCTTCCCGCATCTGGAATCTCAGGTCATTGGGTCCGACGAATATGGCGTCGACGCCCGGCAGGCTGTAGATCTCCGGGGCGTTCTCGACTCCCTCTGGAGACTCGGTTTGGAGCACGACGAGGATGTTGTCGTTGGCTTGCTCGTAGTAGTCCCCGGCGGCAGCGTCGAAGTTGATCGCGTGCAGGCCGCCACCCACCGAGCGGTCTCCCACCGGCGGATACTTGGCCGCGGCGATGGCGGCTTTGGCTTGTTCCACCGTGTCGACCATCGGCACCACGATGCCGTGGGCTCCGGCATCCAGAACCCGCTTGATCAGGTCGTGATCGCCCCGGGGAACCCGTGCCAGCGGCACGCAGCCGGCGTCGGCGATCGCACCAAAGACCAGGGCCGCGTCGCTCCAATCGACCGGTGAGTGCTCGATGTCGAGTGTCAACCAGGGGAACCCGACACGGGCCATCAGACGGGTTGCGTAGACGTTGCCCAGGCTCAGCCACGTACCAACCTGAGGGCGACCGGCTCGCAGGGCCGCCTTGACCGGGTTTTGTTTCATCGGAGTATCCAATCTGGGGTGAGTGTGGAACAGGTGGCCGGGCGTTCAGGCCGGGCCAGCCTCGATTCTCTCACGAGTCTCCCGGAGGTCAACCGAGAGGGACACTCGAGCCACGGAAGTCTATACTCGGGCCGCGTTCGTTCCGGTTGCGGAAGAGGTTGGAAGTCCAGGGGCCAGGCGAGGAGCTACGAGACGATGGCAGAATTTCAGGCCGTGGCCAGGACCGATGAGATCCCCGAGGGTGAAGGGCGAGCGTTCGCGGTCTCCGGTCGCATGGTCGCCGTTTTTTTCAAGGACGGTACCTACCACGCGATCAATGACAGTTGTCCTCACATGGGAGCCTCGTTGGCGACCGGCTGGGTCGAGGACAACCAGGTCACCTGCCCATGGCACGCCTGGCGGTTTTGCATTTCCGACGGCACTTGGCTGGACAACCCGGAATCGGATCTCAAGACCGACTGCTACGAGGTGCGGGTGGTCGAGGATGAAATCCAGGTGTTGATACCGGAGTAGCCACCTGGCCCGGGGGATCTCATCCCCCCAGTTCACACGAATCACCCGGTTGCAACACCAGCGGTTCGGTGTCGGTTTCGGCGCGGACCCGGTCGGCCCATGCGGTCGCGTCCTGGGCAATCAACGGCCACGTGTCGTAGTGGTCGGGGATCACCCGCCTGGGCTCGATCAGCTTGACGGCCTTCAGTGCGTCGTCGGGACCCATCGTGAAGTTGTCGCCGATCGGCAGGATGGCCAGGTCGATGCCGTCTTCCCCGATCAGCTTCATGTCGTAGAACAAGCCGGTGTCGGCTGCATGGTAGATCGTGCCGTCTGTCAGCTTCAACAGGATCCCACAGGGATTGCCGCCGTCGGAACCGTCGGGCAGCATGGAGCCGTGGTGAGCGATCGTCAGCTTGACGGTTCCCCATGCGAAGTCGTGCTGGCCGCCGATGTGCTGGGCGTGCGTGGTGGTCACTCCCTGCCCGGTCAGCCACTCGACGATCTCGTGATTGGCAATCACCAGGGCCCCGGTTCGGTTGGCCACGTTGATCGCGTCCCCGACGTGATCACCGTGACCGTGGCTGAGAATGATCACATCGGCCGGCACCTCCTCGGCGGTCATCGAGGCTGATGGGTTTCCGGTCAGGAACGGATCGATCAGGACACGTGTTCCATTGGTCTCGACCAGGAAGGTGCCATGCCCCAGGAAGGTCACAGTGGTCGCCATGGTCGGGTGTCTCCTGTCGGGTGCGGCCCCAGGGTGTCCTAGCGGCCCAGTTCACTTGTCATGTGTCGCTTGTAACTCTCGACACCAGGCTGTCCGAACGGGTTGATGCCGGTGGCGTATCCCTCGAGGGTGACGGCCAGCATCAGCATCTGCAACATGGCTCCCATGGTGAATTCGTCGAGACGGGGCAGCCGGATGTCGGTGGTGGGACGGGCGTCCTCGGCGTAGGCCCGATTGGTGCCACGCACGGCCGCCTCGAGCACGTCGTGCACGGTGCGGCCGGCCAGACGGTTCAGCCCGTCGATGTCATTGACACGGGCGGGAATCACCAGCGGAGTGGTCCGCGGTTCATCGATCAGCACGTTGGTGATCAACTTGTCCCGGCGCCCATCCTGGTGCTGTTGTCCACGGCTGTGCAGGTCACGGGTGTTGACCGCCGTCAGCGGGGTGGCCCCACGCCCGTCCTTGCCGAGGCTTTCGGCCAGCAACTGGTCGTGCCACAGTCCCAGGGATTCCAGGGCCTTGGACCAGACGCTGAGCACCCTCACCGTCATCCCGTGATGTTCTTCGGCGGTGATGCACGTGGCGGCGTGATCCAGGGCCGGATTGTGTCCCGCGTCGGCCTCGCGAAACACCCGGGTCATGGCGGCGGCTCCTTCAAGCAGCTTGCGGACATTGAGTCCGAGGATGGAGGCCGGCAACAGGCCAACAGAAGTGAGGACCGAGAAACGGCCTCCGATCCCCTCGGGCAGCGTGAAGATGTTCTCGCATCCCAACTCGGTGGCGAGGTCTCTCAACAGGCTCTGGGCACCGGTCACCACGGCCAGCGATTCGCCCACCTGTTGGGGGTCCCCCTGTCTCGATTCCAGTGCCGCCAGGAAGACCCGCAAGGAGAGGGCCGTTTCGATCGTGCTGCCCGACTTGCTGGTCACCAGCAGCCGCCACTTCTGGTCCGAGAATTGGGCCAACCGGTCCAGGAGTGCGACCAGGGAGTTGTTGTCCAGGTTGTCACCCTCGAAGTAGATTCTCGGGGCATTGTGACGATCGCCGCGGGACCTCTCGTTGTGCAGCGGGTCGCACAGGGCCGAGAACAACGCGCGGGGGCCCATCGATGATCCGCCGATCCCCAGCAAGACGATCTCGTCGGCCTGCTCGCGGAATTCCGTGCCGGTCTGCTCGATCCGGGTCAGTTCAGCCTCGTTCTCCAGCAGCCGGGTGGGCCAATCGACGAAATCGATGTCGAGTGGGTCAAACGTGTCGGATGCGGTGGATCCCTCGGCGTCCTGGCAGAGCCTGGTCCGGGCGTCCATCAGTCGATCGACGACACCGGCCCGTGCATTGGCATCAAGAACCGCGTCGGCGGCGGAAAAGTCATACAGTGGCAGTGTCGTCGGGTCGCTCATCAGCTGTTCGGCCTCATGGTCATGGCCTGGCAGGTGTGTCGCGGTGCCGGGGCATCCTCAGACGTCGTCGGGCGGAGTGATCCCGAAATCCTCGATGGTCAACAGGCTGGTGAAAGGAAGATCGCGTTCGGCGAAAGTCGCCGCACCGCCCTCCAGCCGGTCGACAATTCCCACCACGTGCACCACGTTGGCTCCGTAGTCCTCGATTCGATTCACAGCCTGCATTGCACTGCCACCGGTGGTGACCACGTCGTCAATCACGATCACCCGGGATCCTTCTCCGGCTGGCCCCTCGACGTATTGGCCCGTCCCGTGTCCCTTGGCTTCCTTGCGGACCAGAAGTCCTTCCATGGCCACACCGCGCTCGGCCGCGACCGTCAACAGGCCTCCGATGATCGGATCGGCCCCGATCGACATCCCGCTGACCGCGTCGTATTCCACATCGGTCAGCAATTCCAGCAATCCCTCGCAGACCAGTCGCAGGCCTTCGGCGTGCAGCGTGATTTGCTTGCTGTCCAGGTAATAGGTCGAGGTGCGTCCACTGGCGAGAGTGAATTCACCAAACTTGAGGGCTCGCTCGTGAAACAGCGAGATCAGCGCGTCGCGATCGAACATGGTGACACCGGCCCCGGTGAACCGGGATCTGGGGATGGGTGAGGGGATCAACAGCCCGCCATCTTAGCGGTGGATCACCACTTCACAACCGGTCACGAGCATCCCGTACAGCAACCGGATGTCGTCGTTGCGCAACCGAAGGCATCCTCGCGACTCGGCGCGGCCCACCGATTCGGGTTGGTTGGTCCCATGGATTCCGTATCCCTCGCCCAGGTCGATCCAGAATCGTCCCAGCGGATTTTCGGGTACCGCGGCTGGAATCACTCGACCGTCGGGATCGGTGTATTGCGGGTCGGGGACCTTGCGGAGAACACGGAAACGGCCCAGGGGGGTCGAATGGTCTCGGCCAATGCCAATCTCGAAGCGGCGGACGTACTCGGACCGGGTTCGGACCACCAGCGAAAATTCGCTGAGGTCGACGATCACCCGGAATGGGCCGCGGACGACCTTGAGCGTCTGGCCGGACCGGATCTTGCGTGGGCTGACGTGGTTGAGGGCCGCGAGGTACTGCCAGCCGATCTTGTAGCGGGGAGCGATTGCCGCCAGCGAGTCGCCCGGTTGGATCGTGTGGGCCGGCAGGATGTGGGGGCGGGGTGAAAAGAAAACGGCCCCGGCGGTTCGCTCGATTCGCTCGGAAATCTTCGACCGCTCTGCGGGTTGCTGGAAATAGATCCAGGACAAAGCCTTGTGGGCGACGACAAGATCTCCGTTGGCGATCAGGGTGTCGATTTCTGCAAGTGTCCTGGGCCCTGCCGGATCCAATCCGGTGGTGACCGGCTCAATCCGTGGTGTGCCGGCCGGTTGCACCGGGGAACTGGCAACCGTCGCCAACTGTTGTTCGGTTGGCCGTGAACCGGTCGGTCGCCAGTTCGCGGCCGTGGCCGTCGGAAACGACGATTCCGACCCGGCGACCACACGCGGTACGGGCAAGGGGGGCGTGATGGGAGGTTCGAATTGATTGGGCAGCACGACCTGCGTGTCGAGTTCTGCTGCACGGCGAGATTGTTCCAGTGGCGTGTCGGATAGTGCTGGATTCGTTGCGGCCGGTGCCACGTCGACCGGCCACCAGCCACCACGCCATCCCAGCCACCCGATCGCAACCAGGGTCAGCAGCCCCAGGCTCATGACACCAAAACCGTTACCTGGGCGTGATCGTCGACGTGCCATCGTCGGGGCTCCTTGGGCGAACTGCACCGGCTGTTGCGGGCGGGGATGGTAGCAAACCCGGTCGGGTCCGGCGATGGGAATCATCGCGTGGTCAGCCAGCCCGGACGATATACGATCCCGGCAAGCGTCGGACCAGCCGGCTGAGTTCCAGCCCGGTCAGTACGGCCAGTGTGGTCGGTTCATCCAGTGGCGAGGCCCGGAGCAGTTCATCCAGGTGACGTGGATCGGGTCCGACGATTTCCAGCACCTGTCTTTCACGGTCATCGAGAGTCAGTTCGCGAGGGATGTGGATTGGTGGGGCTGTCCCGATCTGCACCGGTTTCATCAATGGTCCCAGTTCCTCGAGGATGTCGTCGACGCAGGTGACCAGCCGGGCACCATCTCGTAGCAGGTCGTGGCACCCCTGGCTGGCCAGGCTGTCCACGGGGCCAGGCATTGCCAGCACGTCGCGGCCCTGCTCGATCGCATGCCGCGCGGGGTGCTGGGCGCCGCTGCGGCGACCCGCCTCGATGACGATCACGGCCAGGGACAGGCCACTGATGATGCGGTTGCGCTGTGGGAACAGTCCGGGCAGGGGCCCCTGGTCGAGGCGTGCCTCGGTGAGAATTGCTCCGAAACGGCTGATCGTGTCGGCCAACTCGGCATGTTCGGGCGGATAGATGCGGTTCACGCCGGTTGCCATCACCGCGATCGTACGTCCGCCGGCGGCCAGGGCGGCCCGGTGGGCCACTCCGTCAATGCCCCTCGCCAGGCCGCTGATGATCGTCAGCCCGGCTCGCGCCAGTCCACCAGCAATCACCTTGGTCATTCGCCGGCCATAAGCCGTGCACCGCCGGCTGCCGACGATCGCCACCGCCACCTGGTCGACCGGTTCGAATTGTCCCTTCAGGTAGAGCAGGTCGGGCGGATCGGGGATCTCTTCGAGCAGAGGAGAGTAGACCGGGTCGCCTCGTTCGATCAACGAGATTCCCAGCCAACGGCAGCGGTCGACGATTTCGCGGGCCGCATCGCGACTGATTGCCTGGACAATTGCGTCGGCCACGTTGTGGCCGACGTGCGGGACCTCGAGCAACCTGTGCCGAGAGGTGCCCAGGATCTCCGTCGCACTGCCCACGTGCTCCAACAGCAGTTGCAGTATCCGGGGACCGACCCCGGGAACCAGTTGCAGCCGGAGTCGATCCAGCAGCGCCACGTTGTCTTCGTTTGTGTTAGTCACCATCGGGTGTTCTCCTCTTCGCGTCTGGCGAGTCGAACACCGCAGCGACCGGATTCTACCGGCCTGGCCTCCGGCTGGGTATGATTCTCTGCAAAATTCCACCCGGTGTGATCTCTGGCACCGTGGTCAACTCGAGGCAATGCGAGGAGACAGATGGACACGGTTGGAGAACATCCGGGGCACGAGATGGTCGGGCTGGTGGGGGCCGGGCTGCTGGGCCAGGCAATTGCTACCAGGTTGCTCGCTGCCGGTGTCCCGGTCATCGGCTGGGACGTTCACGAATCGGCGCGCGACGCGTTGGTCGAGAAGGGGGGAGTGGCCGCCAGCGGGCCGGACGTGGCACTGGGGTGTGGGCGAGTCATCCTGAGCCTGCCGGACGATCGGGTCGTGGCCGAGGTGCTTGGGGAATCCGGTGACTCTCTCGCCAGTGGCACGATCGTGATCGATACCACGACCGGCGATCCCGAAAACCAGGCCGAGACGGGAAGACGGTTGGCCGAGCGGGGTGTCTCCTACCTGGATGCCACTGTCGGAGGATCGAGCCGTCATGTCCGTGAAGGGACGGCTGTGGTGATGGCCGGGGGCAGCCACGACGCGTTCGTCACGTGTGGTGACCTGTTGAAGACATTCACCTCACAGGTGTTTCATGTCGGTGACTGTGGCAGTGGCTCGCGAATGAAACTGGTGGTCAACCTCGTCCTGGGACTCAATCGCGCTGCTTTGGCCGAGGGGTTGGCTCTGGCCGACGGGTTCGGTCTCGACCTGGACCTGGCACTCCGGTGCCTGCAAGCTGGTCCGGCCTGGTCGCGGGCGATGGACGACAAGGGGCAGAAGATGATCGCTGGCCGATTCGAACCCCAGGCTCGACTCAGCCAGCATCTCAAGGACGTCCGATTGATTCTCGAGGCCGGCCGAAATCTCGGCTTGGGTTTGCCGTTGTCGGGGTTGCACGAGGCGTTGCTGGGCGGGGTCGAGGCGGACGGTTACGGCGACGAGGACAACAGTGCGGTGATCCGGGCCTGGGGTGTACACGGTGAGGAGGCGTCGACAGAGACCAGGCAGCCGGAGTGACATCGTGCCCCTTGGGCTCCGGTGTCCCAAACGGTTGAGCCGCGTGTTTTGATCGGTGGGTGGCTGGGTTGCAATCTGGTTGGCCGCGGATGTAATGACACGATGAGAATTGCAATGCGTCGATCACGTGGTTGGTTCCGGTCGGGACTGTTGGCAATGGTCGTGTGGCTGGTGGCCGCCGGAGTCGACGCCGGTGAACCATCCGATGGTGTTGTCTGCAAAACCGGCAAGGACCGGGTCGAGATCCTGGTGCAGGGACGACCGTTTGCCGTGTACGTGTTTTCGGACAAGAAGATCAAGCGGCCCTACTTCACCGCGGTGAAGGCTCCTGGCGGACAGCAGGTCACCCGCCATCATCCACCCCGTCCGGGAGTCGACTCGACTGATCACGACACGATGCATCCGGGAATCCACCTGGCGTTTGGTGACCTGGGTGGCAGTGACTTCTGGCGGAATCGCGGGCAGGTGGTGCACGACGGTTTCGTGAAGTCGCCGAGTTCCGGTCCGCGGGAGGGGGGCTTCACCGTCCGGAACACGTACCGGTCCGGCACCCGGGTGATTTGCCAGGAGGTGTGTCGTCACCGGGTGATGCTCCGGCCTCACGGGATCCTGTTGACCTACGAGTCACAGTTTTCCTCGTCGGCGTCCGGGTTCTTTTTTGGAGACCAGGAGGAAATGGGGTTGGGCGTGCGAGTGGATCGCGAATTGCGGGTCAAGGGTGGACGGGGCGCCATCATCAACAGCGAGGGACGCAAGAACGAGAAGAACGTGTGGGGACGGCCGGCATTGTGGTGCGGTTACAGCGGCATCAAGAAGGGACGCCACATTGGACTGGCACTGATGCCCGATCCTGCGAATTTTCGCAAGAGTTGGTTCCACGCCCGCGACTACGGCTTCCTGGTCGCCAACCCTTTTGGCCGCAGGGCGTTCACGCGGGGGAAGCCGAGCCGGGTCGACGTGGCCCGTGGCAAGGTCTTTCGCCTGAATTTTGGAGTGCTGGTCCATGGGACCCCGGCCGGCGAGCCGGTCGACCTGGAGAAGGCCTACGCCGACTTCCTGTCGGTCATTGGCGCGAGGTGAATCACGGTGTGAGACGCGAAGTTGTCTGTTTCCAGTCATGAAGGGGTGCGACCACCGATGAGTGATACGAGCGGAAGAACGGTTCGCTGGGGAATTCTCAGTACTGCAAAGATCGGTACCGAGAAAGTGATCCCGGCGATGCAGCAGGGAGAGTTGAGCGAGATCACGGCGATCGCATCCCGGGATGCCGACCGGGCCCGTGCCGCGGCCGACGCGCTGGGAATTCCCAAAAGTTATGGCAGTTACGAGGAACTGCTGGCCGATCCCGACATCGATGCGATCTACAATCCTCTGCCCAATCACCTGCACGTGTCGTTGTCGATCCAGGCGCTGGAGGCCGGCAAGCACGTGTTGTGCGAGAAACCGATCGGGTTGACCTCGGGAGAAGGCCAGCAACTGGTCGATGCGGGTGCGGCTCATCCGGAACTGAAACTGATGGAGGCGTTCATGTATCGCCACCATCCCCAGTGGCAACGGGCCCGGCAGATCGTCGCCGACGGTGGGGTGGGCGAGTTGCGGACGATCCAGACGGCGTTTGCCTACTTCAACGACGACGGCGAGAACATCCGCAACATCGCCGACATCGGCGGCGGCGGGATGATGGACATCGGTTGCTACGCGATTTCGGTGGCACGGTTCATTTTTGACGCCGAACCCGACCGCGTGGTGGGGATCGTCGAGTACGACGAGACGTTCGGGACCGACCGCCTGGCTTCGGCAATGCTCGATTTCGGACGCGGCACCAGCACCTTCAGTTGTTCGACCCAACTGACGCCATACCAGCGTGTCAACATTTTCGGGACAACCGGTCGGGTCGAGATCGAGATTCCCTTCAACGCGCCCCCTGATCGGCCGTGCCTGATGTGGCACGAGACGGCGGACGGGATCGAGGAGATCGAGTTTCCCATCTGTGACCAGTACACGATCCAGGGCGAGTTGATGAGCCAGGCCATCCTGGATGACACGCCGGTTCCGACCCCGATTGCCGATGCGGTGGCCAACATGAAGGTGATCGAGGCGGTCTTTGAGAGTGGTCGAACGGGCGGCTGGGTGAATCCGTGATGTCTGACAACAAGACGATTCGCTGGGGGATCCTGGGGTGTGGTGACGTGGCCCGTCGCCGCGTGGTCGGGGCGATCGCCGAGGATCCGGGAAGCGAGTTGCTGGCCGTCTGCCGCCGCAATGCCGCGGCGCTGGAGCAGTTCTGCAGCGATTTTGGAGTCGTTCGCGGATACACCGACGAGGCGGACCTGATCGGCGATCCGGATATCGACGCGGTCTACATCGCCACGCCCGTCGACCGCCATTTGCCACAAACCCTGGCCTGTGCGGCCGCGGGCAAGCACGTGCTGTGCGAAAAGCCGATGGCGATGTCGGTTGAGGAATGCGATCGGATGATCGCCGCCTGCGGCGAAGCGGGCGTGACGCTGGGCCTGGCCTACTACCGGCGTTTCTATCCGGTGGTTGATCGTATCCGGTCGCTGGTTGAACAGGGGCGGATCGGAACGGTGTTTTCGATCACCGCCGTTACGGCGACCCCGTTTTCGTTTGCTCCCGGGGAGGACGGTTACTGGCGGGTGGTGCTCGAGGAGGGCGGTGGTGGGGCCCTGATGGACGTGGGCAGCCACCGCTTGAACCTGTTCCTGGACCTGCTG
>MDTE01051386.1_pt1 | contig 13607 bp, 9 predicted proteins | sample 811231 | NCBI WGS metagenome assembly MDTE01 (sample SAMN05326651, study PRJNA326480) | marine metagenome | isolation source: seawater | place: Indian Ocean: Red Sea | collected 2010
CGCATATTTGACTAGATTGTTTTAGTCAATTGGAAGGGGATGTATTGAGGATTCCAAAAACTTTTGAGTCGATAACAAAGATTGACTTTCTTTTTCTGTTAATAGCCATCCTTATGCTGATGTCTGGTGTACAGATACAAATGTTGGCTAGTAGTTATTTGACTTATGATATTGAAAGCTCAGGTACAATCCTTGGTTTGGTAAATGCGGGATCGTCCATTCCAATTCTTTTGTTTTCTCTGTTTGGTGGCGCAATTGCGGATCAATTTAACAGGAAACGAATTATATTGGGGGGTCAACTTGTTTCCGGGTTCATTGCCATTGTAGTTGCCATACTCCTATTTATGGATATTCTTACCTGGCATCACCTATTGGTGGCCTCGTTAATGCAAGGTGTGGTATTTGCATTTCTATTTCCTGCCAAACAGGCCATAATACCCCAGATTGTGGGTAAAGATCTTTTGTCTAACGCTGTTGCATTAAACGCTTCTGTGATGAGTATGACTACCTTATTAGCTCCTGGAATTGCTGGGGTTCTTTATGGATTTATAGGTCCTGCAAAACTCTATGTGTTGATTTCTTTTCTTTGTTTCTCATCATCTATATTTACCCTTTTAATTAAAGGTGATATGAAAATTTCCCCTGGGAAGAGGGATGAAAAAGTTGGTATGGGCAAAAATAAAGGGTTTCAGGTTGTAATGGGAGAAATTGGGGAAGGATTGAGCTTCGTTCTCAAAAATCAGCTGATATTTATTTTGTTGCTATTGGCTTTGGCAACGACACTCTTCGCGATGCCATTCAGGTTTTTATTGCCTATATTCATTAAGGACATATATCGCCTTGGTCCAGATGCAATGGGACTACTAGTTTCACTGACTGGTCTTGGAGCCTTGATTGGTTCATTATGGGTAGCTTCCTTGCGAAAAGGTTATAGAGGCCAAGTGTTAATTGCGGGTACGTTTATTTCTGGGATGGTTCTTCTATTGGTTGCTGCTATACCTTTTTACTATTTTGCTGTAGTTATGATGTTGTTTTTGGGATTAGGGGATTCCATAAGGAGGACCACAAATATGGCACTTTTAATGGAAGGTTGCGATGAAGAATACAGAGGCAGAATCATGAGCATATACATGTTGAATTTTGGGTTAATGCCTTTAGGAGTATTACCTGCAGGGTATGCGGCTGACCTCGTTGGGGGACAAATTTCCGTTGGTATATTCGCAATGTTGTTGGTTATATTTACAGCATGGGTCTACTTTTTCAGGCCCGTAGTCAAATTTACTCCATAAAACCAAATGTTTATGTTAGATAACGTGCAGTCTCGTTAATGAAACTGTTAATCTATTGGTCAGCTTAAATTATTATTACGGAAATTATTCATGAGACCAATACAAGATGTAGCCAATGAACTAGGCATTAATACAAATGAATACATACCTTTGGGTAAATACAAAGCAAAAGTTCCCTTAGATCAGATAGGTACTACTGGAAAAACAGGGGACCTTGTTGTTGTTACAGGTATTACTCCAACTCCAGCTGGTGAGGGTAAAACGACCACTACGGTAGGTTTAGCCCAGGGTTTGGGCAGAATCGGTAAAAGTGTTGCAGCTACACTGCGTGAGCCTTCTCTGGGCCCCATATTTGGTATTAAGGGAGGAGGAACTGGTGGTGGAAAATCAATAGTTGAACCTGAGGACGAAGTCAATATTCACTTTACTGGGGATGCACATGCAGTTGGATCCGCCCATAATTTATTGGCGGCATTGACGGACAATGTTGCTCAACGTGGCCTCATACCGGGTTTCTTCCCAGAGGATATTACCTTTAGAAGAGTTACTGATATCGAAGAAAGATCTTTGAGAAGCGTGATCACAGGCATTGGGGGTAATTCCAATGCACCTCTTCGGGAAAGCGGATTTGACATAGTAACTGCCTCCGAGATTATGGCCATTTTGGCACTGTCTTCAGATTTGAATGATCTCAGGAGTAGGCTTGAGAAGGTGGTGGTTGGGTATAGTAATAGATCGAATCCAGTCACTGCTAGTGATGTCGGGGCAGTGGGATCCATGATGGCTCTTCTTAGGTATGCTATTCAACCTAATCTGGTCCAAACTACGGAAGGGCAGCCTGTCTTAGTCCATACCGGACCATTTGGTAATATCGCTCACGGGTGTTGTTCAGTGGTGGCTGACAAATTAGCGCTTTCATACGCTGATTATGTTTTGACGGAGGCGGGATTTGGTGCAGATTTGGGCTTCGAAAAATTTATGCATATTAAGGCAAGATACAATGATCTTGAACCCAGCGCGGTGGTTATAGTGGCATCAACCCGGGCCCTTAAATCCCATGGTGGTGTCTCTGCAAAGAAACTATCCGTGCCTAATGTAGGGGCTGTAAATGCGGGTATGCCAAATTTGTCGCATCTGATTGGAGTCATACGTTCATTTGGGTTACCGGTGGTGGTTGCAATCAACAAATTCAGTGGTGACACGCTAGAAGAAATAGAATATGTTAAAGAGGGCTCAATGTCAGCCGGAGCTTTTGCTGCAGTTGAATCCAGAGTATTTGATGAAGGTGGAGCTGGTGCAATCGAATTAGCAGAGGCTTTGGTAAAGGCCTGTGATTTAAAACCGGACAATGTAAACTATATGTATTCCGAAGAAGATTCCTTGGTATCCAAGATAGAGTCACTGGCATCAAGAATTTACAACGCTGATGGGGTATCTTTTACGGCTGCAGCTAAGCGATCGCTCGCCAATTTCGAGGACATAGGGTGGGGAAACCTACCAATATGCATGGCCAAAACTCATTTGTCCCTCTCGCATCTTAAATCCAAGAAAGGATTGCCGTCGGACTATATTTTTCGGGTGTCTGGTGCTAGAGCATCGGTGGGTGCCGGGTTCATATACCCTACTGCTGGCAATATCATGACCATGCCAGGGCTGCCGGGGAATCCAAGAGCACTTGACGTAAATGACGCAGGTGAAATACTAGGTCTTTGATATCCTGAAAATCATATAGAATTGGTGGAGGTTTATAGATGGCGGAATTTTTTAATGTCATTTCTCCTTCTGATGCGGTTTCCTTAATGAGCTCTAAATTAACACCTGTCGGAAAAGAAATTGTTGACACGTCGAATGCTTTGGGTCGAGTTTCGTTTTCGGAAATAAAGGCGAATGAAGACTTACCCGCATATGATAGATCCGCCATGGATGGATATTCTGTTAGAGCGATGGACACATATGGTGCTAGTGAGTCACTCCCTGCATACTTGGAGCTTGCCGGAGAAGTTCCAATGGGACGATCACCAAGGGTAAAGTTGCAAAATGGTGAAGTGGCTGTTGCTTTTACTGGTGGCATGCTCGCTAAAGGTGCTGATGCAGTGGTCATGGTGGAAAACACTAATTTGACGCAAAGTGGTCTTGTTGAAGTTTTTAGACCGGTGGCTCAAGGTGAAAATGTAATCATGAGAGGAGAAGATTACTCAAAAGGTGACGTGATTCTGAGAAAACAATCTACTATCGGGGCGGCACATATTGGCTCAATTCTAGCAGTTGGAATAACTCAGATTGCGGTTTATCGCAGGCTTAAAATAGGTGTTGTTTCTGCAGGGGATGAATTAGTTGATCCGGATTCCATCCCATGTGAAGGGCAAATAAGGGATGTTAATTTATATACGATAGGATCGCTCGTAAAAAGTATGGGAGCATATACAAAATACTATCCCCGATTGCCGGATGATTTTTTTAAACAAAAAACAACAGCTGGACAGGCATTATTGGAAAACGACATGCTTATATTTACTTCTGGTAGTTCTGTTAGCCATAGAGATATGACCGCGAATGTAATAAAGGGCTTAGGGCATCCTGGCATCTTGGCTCATGGACTGGCTTTGAAGCCGGGAAAACCAACGATAATGGGAATGGTTAATGACAAAATTGTTGTAGGGTTGCCAGGTAATCCTGTTTCAGCGATAACAGTTTTTGATAATGTTTTGAGACCAGTGATTGCCCACCTAAAAGGACTTCGTGGCTGGAATAGGAGAATTATAGGTGAAGCTATTCTTTCCACGGATATTCAATCATCTAGTGGTAGAACTGATTTTATTCGAGTAAAAATCAGGAAAGACATTGATTCTGGACGCATGTATGCTGACCCAGTACTTGGTAAATCAAATGCTATTTCAGTATTATCGAGTTCTGACGGGTATTTTGAGATACCCTCTCCTGACTCCGGGGTATATGCTGGGACTACAGTAAAGGTCTTTGTATAAACGTTATGGCTAATGTTGGAACTAGGGACTATTTCCTGAGTGATATTCCTCTTGAAAAGGCACAACAAATTTTTATGGCACGTCTTGCAACTTTAGGTGGAGATGGTGAGAACTTCATTGAAAGAATCAAGATTCATGATTCCGTTAATCGTGTCCTGTCTGAAAATGTTTTCGCAGAATTTTCTTCTCCCAGTGTAAATACTGCGGCAATGGATGGTATATCAATACATTCCAGCCATTCTGTGGGTGCCAATGAAACGAATCCGGTGATACTTGATTTACATAAAACGTTTCATTGGGTTGATACAGGTGATCCCATTCCTGAAGGGTGTGACGCGGTTGTCATGATAGAGGAAGTATCGATAGTCACTCATGATAAAGTGTCGATAATGTCTCCTGTTGCTCCTTACGAACATGTCAGGAGACTTGCAGAAGACATCGCGGCTCCAGAATTGCTGCTCCCTATAGGGTCTACTATAAGGCCGTTGGATTTAGCTTGTTTTGCGGCTTCTGGTATAGCTGATGTTGCTGTAAGTTTGAAGCCAAAGATTGCTTTGATGCCGACAGGCAATGAATTGATAAAAATTGGCCAAAAACCAGGTCCTGGGGAAGTTGTAGAGTTTAATTCCCTAGTATTGACTGGTTTACTTAAGGAGTACGGAGCACAGCCTCATGTCGTTGACGCTGTTGAGGATAACTTAATTAAATTGAGTTCTGCTATTACTGACCTGACTGTTGAAAATGATGTCGTTATAGTCATAGCAGGATCTTCTGCGGGATCCGAAGATTACACGGCTGAAGCAATACGCCGCAGCGGTGAAATTTTGGTCCATGGTGTCGCGATACGACCTGGACATCCCGTGATATTAGGAATAGTGAATGAGACGCCAATCATAGGTATTCCAGGTTTTCCTTCCTCTGCTGCTATGACTGCAGATTTATTTATTCGACCATTGGTATCACATATGTTGGGCAAAAGAACATTTGGGGAAGAGACTTTAAATGCAATCATTGCCCGAAAAATAACGTCACCTCTTGGAGAGGAGGAATTTGTAAGGGTTAATTTAGCTAGGATTGGGGACCATTATGTTGCTAACCCTACCGCAAGGGGAGCTTCACTCACTCTCGCTATGTCTAAATGCGATGGGATTGCACGTATTCCCAGTAGTACGGATGGTGTGCCGGAAGGCCATGTTTTGAGTGTTGATTTATTACGATCTCGTTCAGAAATCCAAAATACCATTATCATATCTGGGAGTGATGATATAGCTCTGAGACTTTTGGACACAGAAATATCAAAGAACTCTAATATAAGGATAATCTGTTCAAGTGTTGGGAGTGTTGGTGGGTTACTAGCCTTGGGTAAAGGTTATGCTCACATGGCAGGAAGCCATCTGTTGGACCCTGAAACGGGTGAATACAATTCAGGAGCTGTTAGTAGATTTTTGCCTCAGTTGCCAGTTCATATTATAGATTTTGTTGGTCGTACACAGGGTCTCATACTTCCCAAAGGCAATCCACGTAATCTAGAGGGAGTTGAAGATTTATTGAAATCTGGTGTTCGTTTTATAAACAGGCAAAAAGGATCCGGAACGCGCCTTTTTACTGATTATTTGATTTCTGAGTTCAATTTGGATAGCACCGCTATATTGGGATACCAAGTTGAGGAATATACTCATTGGGCGATCGCAGCGGCTGTGGAAAGTGGTGATGCTGATGTTGGGGTTGGAATTAAGGCTGCGGCAATGTCGTCTAGCTTAGATTTTATTCCACTTGGGGAAGAAAAATATCAACTTGTAGTTCCATCAATATATGTAAAGGATAGCGACTGGTTTTCCATCGTCATGGATGTTTTAAAGGGATCTACATTGTCAGATCAAATTAAGTGCCTAGGGGGTTACGATGTCTCAAATATGGGTAAGGTTGATGCAGTAATAGAATGATAATTAAACTGTGATTATTGGACTTTAATGATGGTTAAAGATGGTGAAACAACAACAAGCATTTCCGCAATACTCCTTGCTGGGGGAAAAAGTCGTCGTTTGGGTCGAGATAAGGCGCTGGAAAATATAGGTGGGGAAAGGATTATAGATAAAGTCATCACTAAGGTATCCAAATGTTGTGATGAAGTCTTAGTTGTTGGAGATAGACCAGCAAGATATCAGGAATTAGACCTCCCGGAAGAAATAAAGTTTGTTCATGATCACTTTACAAACGCTGGTTCCTTAGGAGGCCTCTACACAGGTCTTTCTAAATCCTTATCTGATTGGTGTCTTTTGGTGGCTTGCGATATGCCTTTTCTATCGGTGGATCTTTTAAATGAGATGAAAAGTAAGGCTATTGAATCCAAGGCCCATGCGTTGGTCCCAATTATTGATGGTCGGTTCCAGCCGACTCACGCTTTCTATAACAAGCGATGCTTGCCTTATATAGAACGCTATATAAAACTGGGCCTGTTTAAAATGATTGGCTATTTTGATGAGATAAATGTGAAAACTGTGGGGTTTGATTCAAACGAGATGAATCAGGATACAGAACGTAGCTTCTTTAATCTAAATACAAAAGAAGACCTACAAAAGGCACGGCAGTGGGTATAATAGCAGTCCATCTCCAACAAAGGGGTTTCTCATTCAAATTTGTGTAGAATTTTTCGGTACAAGTAGAAGACTGACGGGTTGTGACAAGCGAAACATCGCTATTGAAGAAAGTCACGTCTCCGTTGCAATGGTTGTAGAAAAACTTTATTACGATATGCCTGAGCTAAGAGGATCTATTATAGAAGAATGTTCAAAGATGTTGTGTCCTAGCTACAAACTCAACATAAACGGAAAAACATTCGTGGAAAATGATAGTGATCTCCTTAAAGACGGCGATTCTATTCTGATCATTCCAAGCATGGCAGGTGGTTCATGACTTTCGGGTACCATGGTCGAATTTTAGTTATAAATGCGTCTAAAAGATCGTGGCAATGGGAAGCAATTGATGAAAGTATCCTAAGAAAGTTTATCGGTGGTACAGGGCTGGCAGCATATCTTCTGTATCAATATTGTCCACAGGGTGCTGAACCACTGGGACCGGAAAATCCCTTAATATTTTGTACTAGTCCCCTAGTAGGAACACAAATTACGACTTCTTCGAAGTTTGTGGTTTGTACTAAATCTCCACAGACTGGATTCATCGGAGATTCCATGTCTTCGAGTTTCCTTGCTACGGAGATTAAATCTTCTGGGGCTGATGCGGTGATTTTGGTGGGAATGTCTGAAGAATGGATGTCGATACGAGTTTCTTCGAATGGTGTAACTTTTGATGATGCTGGTGATCTAATCGGATTAACTACATCCGCTACTGAAAAACGCCTTAAGGAGGCTCACGGGGATAAATACCGGGTAGCTTGTATTGGACCCGCCGGGGAAAATCTCGTTAAATACGCCAGCATAAGTAATGATGGAGGGAGACAGGCTGGCAGAACTGGATCTGGTGCAGTTATGGGGTCGAAAAAAATAAAGGCACTGTGTTTTTCAGGAAATAATGCAGTTTCTGTTTGTGATGGAAAGGCTCTTTCTGATACGAGAAAAAGGCTAAGTGTTAAATCTATAGGGCATGCAACCGAGAAATACAGAAACTTAGGAACCATAGCTAACCTAAGTGTCTTTAACCGTTTAGGGATCCTACCATCCAATAATTTTAGGAATTCCGCGATGCCAGATGTTGAACATTTGAGCGCTGAGACTTTTTACGGCCAAGGGGAAGTTAAAAAAGCCCATTGTGCTAATTGTACTATTGGCTGCGAAAAACTCATCACCATTCCGGGTAGCAAAAGCGAAAAAGTAAGAATGGAATATCAGAGTTTATATGCCATGGGTCCCCTCAATGGAGTGAGCGATCAGGAATCTGTTCTCAAAAATAGTAAATTTTGTGATGAAATGGGTATTGATACCATCAGTGCAGGTGCGACAATAGCATGGTATTTGGAATGTTCAGAACGAGGGTTGTTGGAATCGTCACAAGCTGGGAGTGATGCTTCTGTTGATAGCCTATTGGACTTGCTGGTTCACCGAAAAGGTATAGGAAATGTTTTGGCGGAAGGTTCAGCTAAAGGAAGCGACATAATTGGTGCCGGAAGTGAAAAACTGGCTATGCATGTGAAAGGGTTGGAATTGCCAGGTTATGAGCCTAGAACACTTAAGGCGTTAGCCTTGGCAATGGCCGTCAGTACGAGGGGGGCCTGTCACAACAGATCTTCTGCCTATGACTGGGATTTTTCTAACAGAGATGACAGTGATGCAGATACTGTTGGAAAGGCAGTAATTGATGGCGAAGATTATAGTGCCGTCATGGATTCCTTGATATGGTGTAAATTCATAAGGAAGGTTTTTGATGATTTTTATGTGGAATCTTCAGTGATTATCAATGAAGTTACCGGATGGGATATGACGGCTGAAGAACTCAAGAAATGTGGTGAAAGGATCAATAATCTGAAAAAACTCTTTAATATAAGAGAAGGTTGGAAAAGTGATGATGATACTCTGCCTCACCGTATTCTTACTGAACCGGTGAATGAGGGTCCTAATGAAGGAGATCGTCTTTCTGAAAATCAATTGAACGTGATGATAGATTCCTACTATAGGGTTCGGGGTTGGGAAAAAGATGGAACTATACCATCACAAAAACTAAAAGATATGGATTTATATACTTTAATGTAACGGTACATAGATCACTTTAAGACATATGTGAGAATTTTTTGGTGTCTGATTCAAATAAAATGGCCCGAAATAAACTTAGAAATAGCCTCATCGAATATTTCCCCAGGCGTCGGGAATCTCTTTTGCCTATTCTGCATTATTTGCAACACACTTACGGGTATCTACCTGGATGGGCACTTGAAGTGGTGGGATGGCATCTTGGAGTGCCGGCAAGTGAAGTCTATGGAGCTGCAACTACTTACACAGAACTCCGCTTAGATGAGCCACAGGAGGATGAGGTTTTTGTTTGCACGGGTTTAACTTGCAGGCAAAATGGTGGCAGAGATATTTCAGATTTCCTTGATAACGTTAAGGAAGGAGTAGAGAAAACCACTTGTACGGTAAAAACGGTTCCGTGTGCCTTTATATGCGCTGTGGGTCCGGTGGCGAAGAGGAAAGACGGTAAATGGCAAGGTAGGATGTCCCTTTCAGATCTCAGGCTGATGCTTTCATGAAGAAATCGACATCAAATTTAAATAAAATTGTTGATTCGTTTCAACAAACTCAAGCCACGAGATCCAAAATATACGTTCAAGTGTCACACTGCAGTTTAAGCGTTGGTTCGTATCCTTTTTACCAAGAGTTGAAACAGAAACTCTCGCCTCGTATGGAGGTTGTTGTATCTGGCTGTGATGGAGCATGTTTCGCTGCTCCTCGCTCAATTATAAATGCAGATGATTCATGTAATGAACTGTATGAATACTTAAAAGTTTCGGAAAAATTCGCTGCAAATTCCCGGTCTAAAGATGAATTGGAAACTTTTTTTGAATCGCAAAATCGTGTGGTTATGAAGAATATTGGAACCATGGAAGTAGATGACATTAATGGGTATCTGCTTTCTGGAGGATTCCAAGGTTTAAACAACGCTTTTCAAGCTTCATCTGAAGAGGTTGTGGCAATGGTAGAAAAGTCTGGTCTCCGGGGGAGAGGTGGCGCATACTTTCCAGTGGCATCAAAATGGTCTGCTGCCAGGTCTTCTGCTGGTGAAAATGTGCTTGTTATAAATGCTGAGGAAGGCGAACCCGGAGTTTTTAAAGATAGACATTTGATGGAAGGAGCCCCATTCCGTGTTTTGGAAGGGGCCTTGATTGCAGCATATGCTGTTTCCGCCACTCAGGTTTTTGTGTATGTTAATGCTGAGGCCACTTTGTCTTATCAAAGATTGAAAAACGCAATCAACATATGTAGGGGACATCATCTGCTGGGAGAGGATATTCTGGGAACAGGTATAGATATTGACGTTCAGCTTCTTAAAGGGGCTGGAGGATATGTATGTGGGGAAGAATCCACTCTCATAAACACGATGGAAGGAACTAGGAGAGAGCCACGGTTGAAACCACCTTTTCCAACGGAATCAGGCTATCTAGGGTACCCAACGGTGGTAAATAATGTGGAAACGATATGTACCCTACCCCACATATTAAAAAGCGGTTCAGAAGAATTTAATAAAATAGGTAATCTGAACTATCCTGGCACCAAAATCATCAGTTTGAGTGGGAATATTAAACGCGCTGGGGCTATCGAAATTACAATGGGATCTTCTTTGGATTCTGTTATCAATTCTATCGGTGGTGGCCCCATAGATGGTGGTCTGTCTGCGGTTGCAGTAGGAGGTCCTTCCAGTGGCATTATTCCCGTCGAAAGGATAAATGAAGTTATTATTTCTCCCGGTTTGATAGATGGTCATGCTGTAATGGTCGGTGCCGGAGGTGTTATACCTCTAGGTAAGGATACAAATGTTTTGCAGGAAATTCATCAACTATCAGAATATAATGCCTCAGAATCCTGTGGTAAATGTACCCCCTGTAGGGAAGGTACCCCCAGAATAAGGGAGATGATTCATAAGTTATCATCTAAAACTGATAACGATGATCAATGGGATGTGCTGGAAGAACTTGCACGAACTGTAAATGCTGCTTCACTCTGTGGTCTCGGTCAGGCAGCAGGTAATCCCGCTTTGAGTTTCATAAAACACTTCAAAGGGAAACGCTAATTTTAATATTTATGGAGTTTGATAAATAATGATAGTGTTTGTTAACGGCAAAAGTGTTGATATTACCGATGGGCACTCAGTCCTCGATGCGGTAAATGTTTCTGGTACCCAGATTCCTCAACTCTGTAAAGATCCTGATATGAAGCCGATAGGGGCTTGTAGAACTTGCCTTGTTCAAGTTGAAGGAGTGCGAGGTTTCCCGGCCTCTTGTTCAACCCCTGCTGCAGAAGGTATGAAAATTTATACTGCTGGGGAAGATCTAGACAAGATTCGTCGGGGAGTCCTAGAGCTGACCGCTGGTATGCTACCGGCTTACAAAAATGATCAAAGTGTGTTTAACGACCTGAGTCAAAATATTGCTGCAAATTCAGTAGATGGGATGCGATGGGACTCAAGGATTAGGGAAGAAACAGACGAAAGCAATCCTGTATTCAATATATCTATGGAATCTTGTATTTTGTGTGGAAGATGCGCTCAGGCCTGTCAGGAAGGACATCAGTTTATTGGGGCAATTGACATGTTGGGTTCAGGTACAGCTTCACGTATTGGTACTTTTTTAGATAAGCCACTAATAGATTCTGTTTGCACGACATGTGGGCAGTGTCTTTCAGTCTGTCCTACTGGAGCCATTTCAACGAAGGAGCATAAACAGCCTCTTGTATCAAGTGTAACGACTACTTGTCCATATTGTGGTGTCGGTTGTGGTATCAAGGCTAATGTAGGTGAGGATGGTGTTATTCAAGAAATGATGGATGATCCAGATAATCTGTCCAGTCTCGGAATGTTGTGCGTCAAGGGTAGATTTGGCTATACGTATGTCCACCACGAGGATCGGTTAACGCAACCACTGATTCGGAGAGGGGATTCTCTTGAACCCGCTAGTTGGGATGAGGCATTGAAATTAGTAGCCAGTAAATTATGGGAGTACCGCGGTGATAGTTTCGCAACCCTTTGTTCAGCTAAGGCCACTAATGAAGATGGTTATATGCAACAGAAATTTTCTAGAATGGTAATGCAAAGCAACCATATTGATCATTGCACTCGGTTGTGTCATTCCCCATCAGTTGAAGCTATGTTAACGTCTCTTGGCAGTGGCGCGACAAGTAATTCCTATATAGATTATGAAGAATCTGGATGTCTGGTAATTATTGGCTCTGACGCAAATGCTAACCATCCTGTTGCAGCTGCGAGGATGAGGCGGGCGGTCGTAGAAAGAGGAGCCAAGCTAATAATTATCAATCCAAGGCGCATAGAGATGTGTGATTTTGCGGATTTGTGGTTAAGGCCACGTCCGGGCACTGATGTTGCGTTGCTCAACGGTATCGCAAATGTGATTTTGTCCGAAGGTCTTGCTGACGATAAATTCATAAAAAACCGGACCGAAGGTTTTGACGACTGGAAGGATATTGTCGAGCGGTATACTGCCGATTATGCCTCTTCCATATGTGGAGTACCCGCTGAAGATATAATCCAGGCTGCTCATATGTATGCTAAGCCGCCATTTAGTGCTTCTTGTTTGATATGGGGAATGGGTATTACTCAACATACAATGGGCACTGCAAATGCACATAGCTTACTGAACTTAGCCTTTGTTTCCGGGCAACTTGGGAAATCTGGATCGGGTATATCTCCGCTCAGGGGCCAAAATAATGTCCAGGGATGCGGTGATGCGGGCTGCGTTCCAAATGCATTTCCTGGATATCAAGTGATAGGTGATGAATCAATAAAGAAATTTTCCAGTGCCTGGGGCAATGTTTCCCTACCACCTGATGCCGGTTTAGTTATCACAGATATGGTTAAAGAGATAGACAATGGTCGTATCAAGGCGATGTATATTACAGGGGAAAATCCCCTCTTGAGTGAACCGGATCTGTCCCATGCAGAGGAAACTTTCAAAAAATTGGAATTTTTGGTTGTTCAAGACATATTTATGCACGAAACTGCGCAAATTGCAGATGTCATACTTCCGGCGTGTTCATTTGCTGAAAAAGATGGGACTTTCACCAATAGTGAGCGTAGAGTTCAAAGGGTTAGAAAGATAATAAACCCAGTAGGAGATTCCAAACCTGATTGGAAAATTGTGAACGACATAGCCCGTAGAATAATTGATACTAACAATCTAGGGTTTGCCGACGAGTTTGATTATGAAGATCCTTCTGAAATATGGGATGAGATGTCCTCATTGACCCCAATAATAAGTGGTATTAGTTATGAGCGTTTAGAAACAGGGGGAATACAGTGGCCATGTCCCACCGAAGACCATCCTGGGACCAGATATCTTTATGAAAAGGAGTTTCCCCGAGGAGATAGGGCGAAATTCGTTGGTTTTGAGCAGGGTCCGGCGGCTGAAGAAATGCCCTCAAAGCGATTTCCGCTAATATTGAATACCGGTCGTATTCTTTATCATTGGCATGGTGGAACAATGACGAGGAGAGCAGAAGGACTTCTGGCACGCGCTCCTGAGTTGCAAATAGCACTTAGTCCCCAAGATGGAGAGAAATATTCTGTTCAAGAAGGCGACTGGGTTCGATTAAGGTCTCGGAGAGGAGAGCTGGAAGGTCGTATCCTCTATTCGGATAGGATGAGATCCGGTGAAATA
>MDTE01098807.1_pt1 | contig 13607 bp, 10 predicted proteins | sample 811231 | NCBI WGS metagenome assembly MDTE01 (sample SAMN05326651, study PRJNA326480) | marine metagenome | isolation source: seawater | place: Indian Ocean: Red Sea | collected 2010
ATCACCAATACAATACTTTCCACTGTCGCATCCATAACTCCTATTGGTCCTCTGACACATAGCTCTCGAACCCACGACTAGGATGAGAAGGGCGAATATGCTGTGAATCATCCGTTTCACGTAGTAATCAATCTGCATGATATAAAGTCTGAAGGTGTAGGAGTTCGTTTATATGAATACGCGCATCGCAATGTGGAGCACAAAGTGCCAAAATAACTAATTTTTTTTTGCGAAGAAATGTATTAATTAATTCGTAGGAACTCAACTAGTTGGCAGTGCGAGCTGTCCTAGTCTCGTACAAGTTTTATTAAAGAGATTGCAAGGGTGTGAGTTGTATAAATGCGCTGAAAAACTTCATGTTGGGGGAAAAAATCATGTTGCAGTTCGTCGCGGTCATTGCTCTCGTCATAGGCTGTGAGAGCTACGGCTTTAGCTTCACGCGGCGCACAATCTTCCAAACTCAGAAGGTGGAGAGTCTGAACAACTTAACTTTGAACAGCAGTACTGAGCTGCTTGATGTGACGGGGGGGCGGAGCTCAGAGACGAAGCGCCCCGACGTCAAGTTAGTGGCCGAAATGGAGGAGATGGGAGATTTTGCAGTGCAGATGCCTGTGGTGGAGGCTGAACAAGAATCTCATGATCAGCGAAACGATCATGATCACGACCAACAACCGATCACCACTGGTAGAACGTTGATTCCTCAGTCCGATGTGGACCTTGCTTTTGACCAGTCTTTGGACGTATTGGAGAAGTCAAACGAGGATATTGTCAACTCCGGCTGGAAGCTAGTCCATGAGAACGAGCTGTACACGCTGTTCAAGCGACGAAATATCGATGGTCAGGGGAACAAGGGCCAAGGACCTGTCGAGTACATGATGAAGGGCTTCGTGCAGGACGTGTCGCCTCGCTTGTTTCTGCACACGCAGACGAACAAGGTGCTCCGTAAATCATGGGACAACACAATGAAGGACATGGAGACGGATGAGCACAGTCCAAACTCCCTTGACAAATATGTCGTGGAGGGGAACGACGACAGTGAAGACACACTGTATTACCGCACGAAATGGCCATGGCCACTGAAGGACCGCGACTACACCCTTGCGCGTCGCGTGAACTTCTTGGCCGACAAGGGGAAAAATGCAGTGGTTTTTGTATCAAAAGCCACTACCAGTGGCCCTGACGTGCCGCGCAAGGACGGTGTCATCCGTGTAGACAATTACTGGTGCCGCTCCACCTACTTCGCATCGACCTTTGATGGGGGTGGGGAGAGTACTAGTACAAGTGCTACTGCGACCACTTCTACTAAGACAAAGGGGAAGAAACAACAAAAGCAGGTGTTTATGCATCATCAGCTGCATCAGACTGAGGCGGACTCCCCTGCAGCGATAGCGCCCTCACATCCCCAGACCCCGGGCATACGGCAGAACATGGATAAGCTGTTCTCGCGGCCAATGTTCGCTCTAAAGATGGGCATGCCACGACTGGAGTCAATCAAAATGAAAATGCCGAAGCTGGGCGGTGGTAAGGACGCAGGAACAGGCATAGGCAATGTTGGTACGCGGTGGAAGAGCGCTGGGCCCATGGCGATCGACCTCCCGGGAACGCGCTTTGTTACCATCTTCTGCGATGACTCGAAGGTGCCTTTGCCGCCCAAAGTTGTGGACATGATCAGTACACAGGCGGAGAAAGTAGTACCAGAGTCCATGAGGAGCCTGCACAGAGCCGCCGCAGCGGAGCAGTTGCGGACGCAAGCAACAGAGTGACGTGGTTCAAGTGTATTTTTATTCAAAACACTTAATTATTATTCCTCCAACTGTAACAATCTCTACTCTGCCTAACCCTTGTCTAAATGCTTGTGGTATGCGATATGTACTAATCCGGGCTCTCTGGGGTTACGAGGGGTCGGGTTCTATTGCGCGCACACAGCCCTCTCTTCGCGAGGAAAGAAAGGGTGGCGTACCGCCGAAAATGATTATGAATAACCCATATCGATGTTTAATGAATTATGTGGATTTTGTGGGTGCCGCGACTGCCTCCGGGTTCATAGCCGCAGGGGTAGGGGTCTCCTCACTCCCACCAGGGGCAGCCTCATCGCTTAGGGCCAGATTGGTGGCGACCGTGGACACGGCATCAACACCAACAGCAGTAGCAGGAGTAGTAGTAGTAGCTTCAGCCTCACCGTCAGCACTCATGACCTCCTTGATGGTGTCAAGGATTTTCTGGACCCAGTCGTCGACGACGTCCTCCAAGCCCGTGGCTTCGTCTGCGCAGTGCAATTCCAATGCCACCTCCCCACCGAGTTCTCCGATTCTCTTGTGGAACGCCTTGCCCATGTGACAGAACTTGTCGTAATTGGTGTCGCCTAGACCTAGAACAGCGTACTTGACTCCTAGGTAGAGGTCCTTGGCAGCTGAGCGCAATTTCGTGGATCTCCAGAAAGATTCTGCGTTCTCAGGAGCATCACCATTGCCAGTGGTCGAGCAAATGACGACAAGCATCTTGGCATGTGCCTTGATTTCTGTGATCGTCTTTTTCTGGCTGTTCAGGGTATCACACAAGACATCGGACAAGCCGAGCTGCTCCTCACAACGCGACGCGAGATCCCGTGCAATGTCCTCTGCATTGCCGGTCTGGCTTCCGTACAGAATATAGAGCGACATATGTGATAACAGAAGCTAAGAAAGGTTCTCGAAAATACGATCGGGTCAATAATACGCCCACCTGAAGCCTTGGAAGTCCAAGATCGGATCGAAATTATTCGTGGCAGCTTCTGAGCACCTATGTGCGCTCCCCTCGACTGACAGCGCCTACCTGCGCTGAGAGACAACAACGATAGAGATACAGTAAAAATAAGCACTGCGTTCTCACGGGTCTGTGAGTATCGTTAGTGGATATATGATCCCGATCTGCTTTTCGATCTAAACAAGGCACATTCGAGGCTACCAGAGGCGTGGCGACACTGGAAATAGCAAACAATGGATATTCCGCCTGGTATGCTAGAGAAAGCGGGCGGTATGCCGGGAGTGGAGGAGATGCAGGCCCAGGCGCAGGCTCAAGCGCAGATGGAGGAGCAGAGAGCCAACATTCTGGAGCAAATTCTTGAGCCTGCTGCCAAGGACAGGATGAATCGTCTGAAGCTGGTGAAGAAGGACAAAGCTCGAGCGGTGGAGGACAGTTTGATCAAGGCAGCGACCAGCGGCCAACTACGAAACAAGGTCACTGAGGAGGCGCTAATCGGCATGCTTGACGGAGTAGCGGGTGGCGGTGGAGCTGGAGGAGAGGTAGGCCCAGTCAAGAAGTCTATCTCCATCCAGAGACGCAACTACGGCATGGATGACGATGATGATGACGACAACGACGATGATCTCATGTAACCCAGCAGAGAAGAATGCTCAATCTTTGTATTTCATGTATATTAATATAATCATGGTATGCATTTACTTGCGGCTCCTGCGGCTGCTTCCAGAAGACTTGTACTCTTCGGCGTCAGCAGCGTCGCTCCTCCTATTGGCGGCGGAGCTGGGCCTCTTGGACTTGGACGACTTGCTGCTGCGGCGCTCGGCCTTGGGTTCGCCACCACCGCCAGTTTCGGGGTTGTACTGCAGGTAGGGACTGCTAATAGCGTCACTAGCGAACTCAATATCATCGCCGTCATCGTCGTTGATGCTCATGCCTAGCACGGGGTCGACGCGCGAGGACATGGAGGGGCCGTCAAAGTCTTGTGTCGTCTTTTCCGGCATATCGAGCTCTAGGGAAGCGGCATTCTCCACACGGTAGCGCGGGTTAGAGTCGTACTGCTTGCGTTGTCTTGAGTATTCGCTCTCAGGGCGGCGCAATCTACCGCTAGACTTGGGACGTCCTTTGACGGCGCGCTGGTTGTTCCCCGCGAGATCGAGCTTCTGGATGACCCAGCAGTCTTCATCATCTTGCCACGATGCCCGCTTTTCGATGCCTTTGGAGAAGTCTGGTGGGATAAAATTGGAAATCACAAGGTCTTTGAGCTTGAGAGTGCGGGTGAGCTGACGGATGGTGTCGAGCATGTCGCTCCTCTCCGACTGAAACTCCTCCTGCAAGTCAGTCACCTCGGCCGTGGCCGCCTGGTACTTGCTCCAAAGCTTCTTCAACTTCTTGGTCTTCACTTCCACCTCTTCTTGAAGGCTGCTGAAATGTTCCTCGAGCTGCAAGTTTGCCTCCTCCTTCTCAGCCAGCTCGCGTGCCATGGTCCTCTCTTGGTCCTGCCTCTCACGCAGCTCAATCTCAGCCTTGCGCAGGGCAGCCTCCTGCTTGCTTGCTTTGCTGATGACTTGTCCGCCCTTGATGAGCTTCTCTTCCATCATCTTGAGCTTGTTGGCCAGCTTGCTCTTTTGCTCCTCCATCCTAGCACGGTCCTCGGCCTCTCTGTCCAGGGCATCCTGCAGCTCCTGTCGTTCTTGTGCTGTGCGGCTCTGCTGGTCAATGAGCTGTTTCATGTCCTCCTGTGCTTGCTTCATGAGCATCTCCTTCTCTTCAGTTGCCTTGAGGCGAATATTCTCCATTTCCTCATCACTCACGCCCACCTTGACTTCCTTGATCACCTCACGCTCCACAATCTTCTCCACAATCTCCTTCTTTGCGTTGTGCACCATTACCTCATTGCCCTTTGCATCAATCATGACACCCCCTTTGGTCATCTCCAGCTGCTTCTTTAGAGCGGCGATCTCCTCCTGGTACTCCCGGAGCATGGCATCCTTGGGATCTTCGTTAATCTTCGGCTTGTTCTTGATGTTCTTTGCGCGGTTGGCATACCTCAAGGTGCTGAGGGTCTCGTCATAGTTATAGTCAGCTGGGCCCGCATTAGCGCACATGACCGTCTTTGCATTGCCACCAAGGGAGTTTTGCAAGAGACGCGTCAACTTTGAGTCTCGATAGGGGATGTGGGAAGACTTGCCGTCCACCAGGGCGGAGATGACGTTGCCAAGAGCCGCCAAAGACAAGTTAATCTTAGTAGCCTCCTTGAGACGATCGCCAGTAGCCCCCGTCTTGCTTTGTCTCTCACTTCCCGCAAGATCGACTAGATTGAGCTTGCCCACACGGATATGTTCTCCCCCACTCTCGCAGCACTCAATCACAATCGTGAAGATCGAGTGCGAACGCGACGACGTTTGGTTCATTAACGTCGCCCCCACTGATCTATTCTTCTTGCCAGCTTGCATAACATGATCAATCTCAGACACGTTCTTCACCACAAAGGATGTCAGATCCTTCACGTACACGCCGCTGTCCACATTCTCCTTCAGATCTAGTGAGTTTTTTGGGTCCTTGGAAAGCAAATCACGGATCTCCTCGTTGTAAATCTCCAAGTATGAAGCACGCACGAGAAACTGCAAGTCCTGTGATGTGGACACATGGTCAAAGATGTGCTGAAAAGAGTTGGGAATGATACCTCGCAGCGTCGGAGGATCAGGACGCCCCTCCATGGTGTGCGTCTTGCCTGACCCTGTCTGGCCATACGCAAAGATAGTGCCATTGTAACCATTGAGGACGCCATCCACAACTCCAGCAGCACATGTGTCGTAAATAAACTTCTGCTCCACATTCGGTCCAAACACATGATCAAAGCTGAAATTCTTCGCACTCTCACTGCGGAGTAGAGAGTTGATGTGTGAGTTTGCGTGTGAGGGCACAAGTTAAAAGAGAGAGAAAGAAATGGAGACAGAATCAGATCATGATATCATTAATCAGCGCGTGCATAGAGAGAGAGATGCATCTCCACTTACCTATCACTCGATTTGGGGTTCTTGACGATGATCTGTCCCTTCGACTCGTCAGCCTGGGTCGTCGCTAAGTTTCCGTTTCGCTCCTCCTCCGTGCTTAGAGGGCGAATACGCACAACCACCTTGACAGTTTCATTCTTATCCGCCATAATCGAGCCTGTTGGAGCCTACAATTGTTAACTATCAATCAAATAATCAAGAGGTTCTCTGGCCCTCAAATCGCTGTCTGTCTGCGCTGCGTGCGATCAAGCAACTACTACCTAGCTTTCTAGATACACGACCACTTTCCAACCCGACAAAGAGGGGCCTAGTGATTGGGGAAATCGGTATTCTTAAAGTCGGCCGAAGCCAATCAGAGAGGGCTGTCGGAAGCCCATACTAGGCCCTTATGAGTGCGAGATTCACTCTGTTGTACATTCTAGATGAAATGAGGTTATAAATTTTACGCACGCACACACAATCTGCAAGTAAGATGCTCACACTTGAGGCCCAAACTGCGGTCTCATACATCTATGAAGCCTTTCTTGTCCGTGGCCTCTCTAGTACTTCCTTCTCCCTGCTTCTCTACAGTATCTTCCTTATTGATACCGAGGACGTTCGAGAGAAAATTTGGAGGTGCGACATAGGTGAGGAACCACGCCAATGTGGCTACGGGGACAATATCCGTGCCTGGAAGCAGCTCCTTCGCAAAGTCCAGCCCAGCGATGACATTAGAGCCGAACATGACTCGTAATGCATAGGCGGACATAGGTGCCCATGCGATATCCTCGAGTTCCCCGATGCCAGGCAGCAGAAAGGAGGTGTCACCAAGCAAATCGATGGCGAGGCACAGCACCAGCTTCACGTACGCATCAGAAGGTAGTCCCTTGTCACCACTCTGATCTTGATCTCTCGTACGCAGAGTCTGTCCACTCTTGCTTTTGTTGTCTTTGCTGTCATTTCCCCGCTCCTTCTCTTTTTCTTTCTCTTTCTCAAGTATACCATTCTTGAAGAAGTCGGTAACGTACTTCACAAAAGCCCCTGCAAGTATATTGCCGATTAGGATACCTGTCAATCTTGTGGTCACGCTTGCTACGAAGGTGTTAGCAACTACTGTGGCCGTGTTGGGATCGCTCTGTGCCGCGTTCGAGGCCGAAGAAGCCACATTCGAGACCGTGTCTGCGTCGAAGAAGAAATGTAAAGCAGTAGAAGATGAGCCAAATTCGAGAGTAACCTTCCTTTTCAAGCCATGCCGCTCTCTTATCCCTCCAGATGACCCCACCTGTGCACCCAGACGCGGGGCAACTCGCAAGCCGAGCACGTCGACTTTGAACGAGATCGCAATGCAGCATACCAATACCACGTGCGTAAGCATAATATTGCGCCTATCCTTTAGTGCATCCTCATGTGATGTCTGAAGTACCTCAACATAGCAATAACTGCCACCACCTCGATGATTTCCTTCCGAATTGCCGGTCGGAGCCGCTCAAGAAACGATTGCTCCCTTTGTGAGTACTGAAGAGAATTCACCAGTCAATTTGGTGTCTGTGAAGGTCTTCGTATACACGTAGAGGGATGGGCAAGAAGGGCAAGAAGGAAGAGGCCGCCGAGGAGACGCCAGACCAGGTAGAGTGGCGGAATCTGAAGAACGAAGCGGATCGGCTCCACAAGCAGACCAAGAAGGAAGAGCATGACTTCAACGAGTTTCAGCAGCAGCGTGAGAAGCTGAATTACTTCTGGATTGTGGAGAAGAAGAAGTTGGAGGACTTGCGCGCGTCGTTACGCAACAAGGAGCGCGAGGAACAGGATCTGGAGGAGAAGCACCACGTAGAAATCAAGTTATACAAGCAGCGTTTGAAGCATTTGCTTCATGAGCAGCAATATGATATTAGTCAGAAGAAGGCAGAGGCAGAGATGGCTCTGAAAATGGCACAAGATGACGATAAGGAGACAGAACTTGATGTGAAGCAAGACAAGCGCACGCAGAACATTGCCTTGAAAGAACTAGAATTGAATCATGAGGAGTATATTCGTGGTTTAAAAAGGGAGCAAGACCAGCGAGTAACATCGTTGCGTCATGAATTCGAGCGCAAGGCAAATGAAGTGCAAAAGTCGTTCGATGCGCGCATGAAAAAGACTCGGGACGCTTTGGACAAGGCGCGAAAGGAAGAGATCAAGGTGATTGAGGAGCGCAAGTCTAGCATTATTGACAAGATGCTTGCTGAGCACTCCAAGGCATTTGCAGACATCAAGAACTACTACAATGACATCACGCACAACAATTTGGACCTGATCAAGGCCCAAAAGGATGAGGTGAAGGAGCTCGAGGCGGAGGAAAGAAAGGACCAGACACGCCTGCATGAGAAGATGAACGAGAACAAGAAGCTGGTGGCGCCCCTCAAGAGAATGCAGGAAGATGTGCTTAGGCTGCGCTCGGAGTTGGAGGATTACCGCAAGGAGAAGGCGGAGATGCGACGTGTCAAGGCTGCGCTCGTGGTCGTTGAGGGTAGCCAGTCCACAGTGTCCTGGGAGCACGAGACATTATTGCAACGTTTTGCTGACCTCAAGAAGGAGCGCGACGAGCTTCGCGAGAACTTGCGCTCATCTATCTACGATGTCAAGCAGAAGAGCGCGTTCCGCAACCTGCTGCTTGAGAAGAAGCTTGCGGCCATGCATAAGGTGCAGGAGGAAAGAGAAGCGCAGCTCAACGAAGTGCTCACCAGAGCCAACCTCGAGCCCACCGTCTTGGGCCAGGTCAAGGGGCACGTAGAGGACGTGTTGCAGAAGAAAAATGCCGAGGCACGCAAGCTCCAGAGCGAGGTGGCCCGGCTGCAGGCCAAGCAGGAGCACCTGCAGAAGTCCATCGTGGAGAAGATGGGCGAGTATGGTCTTGGAGTCAGCGAGCTTGGCTTTACACCAGTCTCTGCGGAGGAGACCATCCGCCTGCACAAGACAGTGTCCTTAAAATGATCATTTCACTGACAATTGGCTTCACACATGTTCCACTCTGTTATTCCAAATTGTACAAGTTCTGTTTCAGTTTTATCAATTAATCAGCATTTCTCCTTTTTCCTAGCTTTTCGTCTTGCCTTGGTTGAGGCGAGTGCCGCTGTTCTCTTTCTCACCATTGCCTGTTGTCTCAAGGAGCTTGGTGTAAAAATTCACGACTGCTGGATGGGCCCGGATTTGCTTTGCCTGGAGGGGGGCTGAGAGGCGCATGCCTTGCAGTGAGCGTAGGCGCGAAAGTGCTACGTAAGCCTGACCGTACTCAAAAGTCGACTCCAAGTGCAGCACGGCCCTGTCTAGGGACATGCCTTGCGCGCTATGAATGCTTAAACCCCAGCCTAGAATTAGTGGCATTTGCGTTCTTGAACTCACGACATGCTCTCCCACGGTCACCTTGAAGACAGCTGGCTGAATCTGCACGGGCTTTGTAGCGTCAAGCCTCTCGAAGAGAACGAGAGGATTCTTGAGTGTCTTAGTGAAGCCCACCACTATCCCTGTGAGCCCGTTCACTAGACCGCGGGGAAGATCGATGGTCTTGCACAGGCACACCAATGCTCTTTCCTTCAGCTGGAGTGTGTCAGGTGCACGGCATGAGTGCTGCAGCATCTTCACGTAGCCAGGCTGCCCCTTGTCTATAGCCTTGTAGGTATGTCTCTCCCCCTTCAGCTTGTCCAGCTCCCCCTGGTTCAGGGCGTCCACGTCGGCACGATGGGTGAACAGCTGCGTGTCCTGCCCCACCATTGGTGAGGAACCGGCAGTGCTTAATAGCGCCTGGCCCTCCTCTGTCAGGCGGCCCCAGCGTATCTCCTCCAGCACGCCTGCAAGTTCAGCTTCTTTCTGGCGAAAGGGCTGCTTGAGGAGGACTGTCTCCTTCACTATGCTCTTCCAAAGTGGACTCTGGAAACAGTATATCCTCTTGTCATTGTCCCCAGTCCTGGACACAGGGGGGAGCTGGAAGAAGTCGCCAACGAATATCACTTGCACGCCGCCGAGTGGCTGCTCTTTCTCTGTGTCTCTCGCCCTGTTAGCTAATTTATGAATGACGTTCAACAGAGTCAAGCTGAGCATGCTCACCTCGTCCACGACCAGGCACTGACACTTCCTCCAACGACTCACGGCTCCAGGCCGGGATACAATCACCTCCTCTACGGCTGCATCGATATCTGCCTCTGTAGCAAGGTGGTCCACGGTGCCAAGGCCAGCGAATTGATTGAGAGTCGTGCCACCGATTCCCACAGCGCTTAATCCCGTGGTGGCAGTCACGAACACCTTTGACGGGCCGTGTAGCTTTTTCATTTTAGTAATAAGTGTTTCGAGTAAGGTTGTCTTACCTGTTCCCGCTCCTCCAGAAATAAAGATGTTCTTGCCTTGAAGCGTGGCCAACTCAATAGCCCGCTTTTGGGCCGCAGTAAGTTTGATCGACCCCGCCGCCTTAGACGACAAAAGGGGTACCAACGTGAGCTTTTCTGGTGTCTTCTTAGCACAGCTTTTCTTCTTTTGTGGCGTAAGCCCCGGTGAACGTGCAATGAAGTCATCTTTACTGATATGTGGGTTGGACGTACTCCCGAGGAAGTTGTTCTTCTTCAATGCTTGGCTCGCATTCTTCTTCTCCGCATCTACCTTCTCCTTCTCTGCCTTCAATGTTCTGACCTCACCCATGGCCTCTTCAACCCGTCTGATAGCACAATCTATGACTTCCTTCTCGTCCGCGCTGAACGACACTACGCAGCTCCTGTCCTCTAGCACTAAGTGGCAGCGGCAATCATCGCCATCCTTCGCCACGATTGTGCATCTATCAGAGCTATATACATCGATCCTCGCGTCTGACTCGCATGTAAGCTTCATCTTCGCGCTCTTCTTGTCCACAGACACCCTGAGAATGCTCGAATCCGCTTCTCGGCGCTCTCTTAGCTTCTGTGTGAGAGGATGGAACGCCTCGTACAGAAAATTGCCTTTTATATGCATTTTAGTCTACCCTCATCTACCTCATTCAGCTCAACTGCACAGAGGCGCTGAATACAGAGGCGTCTCTCTTCGATCGGCTCCTTGTCACTTCATTTTAGAGTTGCAGCTATAATTACATTTATCAGTAATTTCTACTGACTGAAAATGGGGCGAAAAAGAGCCAAGGCTGGGGGCGAGGGTGCGCACCTGTTCCAGAGGCAACGTCAGGAGGTAGAACGAGCGAGAGCTGAAGATGCCGCAGAAGAGGACGAGGATGGCTTCATACCGATCGATAGGAGGGCTATGAAGTCTAATGACGATGAGCAAAGTGAAGAAGAGGAAGAAGAAATTTTCAATCTGGCCCACGATAGCGAGGAAGACTCCTTAAGCAGCGGAGAGGAGGGAAGTGAGAGCGGCGATGAGAGCTCAGGAGATGTAGGTACCACTAAAACTCGCGGCACCGGGAAATATCGGTGCAATGTAACACACGAGGATGATGATAACGTTGGAACTTAATACACAGCTTCCGGCGATGAGTAACTCAACCAGCAATCCTCACTATTATGACTCGTGTCTGTGCGTCTTGGACACTATTTCCACCCTAACTATTAAGCTACTTTTGCATTGACACACACACCACTAACCTTGTATTTGTCATTTATGTATTTCTCTTCGTGTCCCCTTGCCTATTGTTCACATAGTCTGACTCAAATACATCGGGTCAAGGCGCAAAAGGTGGCGCGAACGATTACGACGAGATTGAGCAACTTGCAGAGAATTTGCCTGCCTCTCTGCGTCAGAAGGTGCTCATGGGTAAATCAACTGGATTTGGCAGTGATGATGGTGATGATGACAGCGATGAGGACGACGATGCCATGGACATGCGGGGATTGAAGGGGTCGAAGGAGGGCTGGGGCAAGAAGAAGAATTACTACGCCGGAGACACGGCCGACTTGGAGATCGGACAGGATGTGCAGGACGCGTATGATGAGGAAGAGGCGGCAATGAGTCTGCAAAAGGAGCGTCTGGAGAGCATGCGTGAGAGCGACTACCTGGACGACATAGAAGAGGAGGCCGATTGGGAGGCCCAGGACGGCGGGCGAGGCGAGGGGAAGAGGAAGAGGAGCCCCAAAGACTCCGTGATTGGTAGTCTTGAGTCAGTGGTCTTGGACGAGGTAAGTGCACTGATTTAATTATTCTCGATATCCCTCTTGCTTATTCTCTGTTCTGTCCGCGACGAATGAGCGCACCTTGTCCTCTCTTTTGAGCCATGATAAGGAGGCGTGTTTGTATACGTTGCGTACATCAACCTGGTGGCGGAGCGAGAGACGGGGCTGGATTGCGTAAAATGCGTGCGAATGGCCTTCTGAACTCGCTGCATTGCCCAGGGGTGGGGTCTATCTTACGACTCGAGACCAACCCCCGTGTCTACGCGTCGCTTGAAGACTCCAGCCATTCCATTCACATTCTTGCAGCAGACCATTGACTGATCTTCTCTCTCGCACAATCATTTCGTTTATCTCTAAAAGGGCGGAGTGCCGGTTGACCATGTGCCTCGGAGGGAGGGGAAGCTCAATCAGAGGCAGCGCCTTGAGCTTCTTGCCGGAGAGCTGCCCGAGCTGCTTGGCCTCTCCCAGGAGATGGGCTCTCTGGCCAAAGAGGCCTTCGAGGACCTCACCGCCTTACGCAGCTTCCTTGGTGGCACTGTTTATGGCGCTGTCCCTCGCGAAAGACTGTTTTTTGAGTACTTGGAGGCCAAGATCGTGCTGCTACACTCCTTCTGCACCAATGTGATCTTCGCCATGCTGCTGCGAGCAGAGGGTCACAACATCCGAGCCCATCCGGTCATGAAGCAGCTGTTGGAGCACCAATACACTATGCGCGACATGAAGAGGATGGACAAGTTCTGGCAAGAGGAGACGGAGCTGCTGCTGGACTTGCAGGGGAGCCTCTCCAAGGCCAGCAAAGGGAGCAAGGGCAAGGCCGCTGTGAATCAAGCCATCACTAAGATGCGACAGACGCGACCAGGACATGCCAAAGGAGGTGGCGATGGGGATGCAGACAGTGAAACAGACGAGGAAGGCAGAAATTATCACGAAGAGGAGGAGGACCACGTGGAGCTATCCCCAACTCCCGGGGTTAAAAGTAATCCCCATTCTGGGATAAATATAGAGGAGGAGGACGGGTCGGAGGACAGTGAGGTGGACAGCGAGGAGGAGCGGCGAGAGGAAGAGGAAATATTCAACCATTTTGGTACCACAGACTCGCCCAAGAAGGCCAAGGTTAAGAGGCAGCGTGGCGTCTTTGCCTCGCTGGGGTCTGATTTCGCGGAGTACGAGGAGGAAGAGGAGGAAGCCTTGGGCCTTTCCAACTCCACAAGGAATGGCAAGGGTGCTGATCTGAAGCAGGCTCTGCAGGGCTTCGCACAGGCGCAACGCAAGGCTAGCCGAGAGAAGGGCAAAGTAGGGCTTGATGACCAGCTCGCAAGCCTGGACAAAGCCCCCAAGAAGAAGAAAGGGGAATCGGACTCCAGCTCCAGCGACGACGACGTCGAGGAAGAGGAAGAGGAAGACGGAGAAGACAATGAGGAACATGAGGGAGAAGGTGCCCCACAGTATTCGCAAGATCAGCTTGACGCAGTGCGTGCTCTGCTCCAGGGCGTACCGCAGCCAGTCACGGAGAGAAAGCGCCGCCGTGCCCCTGACGAGAAGATGGATGAAGAGGCTGACCTTGGCGGCGAGGGCGAGAGTGAGAGCGACACTGGCGATGCAGATTTGCTTGAGAGCTTTACGGCGGCCAAGAAAAAGTTTATTGCTACCAAAAAGCTCCACTACACCCCCGCTCCCCGCTACGGAGGCATCGAGCAGAGCGTGGGCGACGGTGAAAAGAGGGGGGCGAGCTACGAGATCATCAAGAACAAGGGGC
>MDTE01033900.1_pt1 | contig 13606 bp, 12 predicted proteins | sample 811231 | NCBI WGS metagenome assembly MDTE01 (sample SAMN05326651, study PRJNA326480) | marine metagenome | isolation source: seawater | place: Indian Ocean: Red Sea | collected 2010
ATTCTCAAATAAAACAAATAATTCTCAAATAAAACAAATAAATTAAAATACGAATAAAATAAAAAAAAATTTTAAAATCAATAGTTTATATGAGTTCTGATTGTTCGAGTATTCCTGATGCTAAATTTTTTAACGATAAATACACGTATCCATCCTGGTTTACAAGAAAAAAGATGATTTTCCATAATAAAATGTTGCGTAGATTAAAAAAGTTACGATTTCTTCACTCACGCGCTTCACAGTATTACGACACTATGAATATCCGTTTATCTGCGCCTTCTATAGTTATAACAGCACTTTCTGGAATAGCATCATTTCTTTCTACATCCCAATATGTTGACGAAGATGCCCAAAATGCGTGTGGTATAACAGTAGGAGTTTTAGCTTCAGCCGCTTCAGTATTTCAAGCATTTGCGGCAGCGTGTCAGTATGGAGCTAAAAAGGAAGCTCACCGAACTGTTGCCGAACAATACAATGCTCTTATAGTAAAAACTAAGTTTGAAATGGAGATGCCTAATGAAGAAGATTTTATTGATAATTTAGAAAAATCTATACTTGAAATTGATGCTAAGTGCAATTATTTTGTGCCTCAATTTATAATAAAAGAGTGGGAAGACAAAGAGGACAAAGCAGAAAAGGATTATAAAAAAACACATAGTCATGGTTCTAATTCAAATAGTTTAAATATCGGTATTTTTGATCCTGATAACGATAACGATAATGATAATGATAACAATAACAATATGGGTCTAGATAGTTCTCAAAACAATATTAATCTGGATATTTCACATAAAAATAGTTCTAGTAATCTTAATGAACCAAATGAAAATAGTTATTTACTGGATAAAACAACCGAATTACAGTCTCAGTTGGAACAGGGACTTGAAATAAAAAATTCTATAAATGTAACTAGAGATGAAATTATAGTAAATGTGCCTACATCAACTACCTATATTGGATCCAACCAAACATTAACAAATGAAATAGATTTAACTGATAATAAATCGAACAATAATTCAGCAAATAATTCTTCAAAGGTTTAATAACTTATCTGCTTAATCCTAAAACTCTTACAAAAATATTGAATATATCTAGAAAAAGGTTTAGTGATTCCTGGATATAATCCGCATTTACACACTCCTTTGCTCTTATTTGAAGCATTTTAGTGTCATAAAGAATAAATCCCATAAAGAGGAAAATTACAAAGTAGCAAAATCCTCTATAAAATCCTCTAATTTTTGAATAGTCTTTTCTATATAATACGAGCATGGTTAACTCCATTATAATTACAGCTATAAGTATCATAAGTAAAATCGGTCCGAGAGAAAAGCTGATAAGTTCAGGCTTTATAAATGCTACCACTGATAAAAATAATGTTAGCATAACTGTTGTAAGTATAGCGCTTAAAACAACGGATTTTTCCTGGAATGAATTATACATCGGATAAAATATCATTCCTAGAGCAAGAATAAAACCCAACCACACGAGATGTTTTCCTGCTATATATTTTGGATTTATGAAATTGAGTGATATAAGTAATCCTAGAGATATTAAGAATAAACCTAGAAACTGCATCAAACTAAACCTAAACTGTATATTATAGTGTTCAAGCGACAAACAGAGTATAGCAATAATATTGAATGTTAAGATTACGTAGAGATAAGTATTTAATATATACTTGTTGCAGGTAAATTTGCCCTTTTCGAAAGAATTCATTGCTATAAGAAATAGCAAAACTACCAAGACAAGTAAACTAGTAAAAACGGAAATCATTGACTTAGTGGGCGTTTTCATCGTATATAAATAATAGAGAAATAATTAGTGGAGAGTATTTAAGTAAATCCTCACTATATAATCAATGATTGATTGATCTGGAACTCTCTGTGTCGTTCCATAAATACTTGCGGACTGTTTATTTTTCTCTTCTTTTTTTTTTACTACTACCTTACTGTCTTCAATTGACATTGTAATATTCTCAGAGTTTCCATCAACAACATTTGTTATAGCCCCTTTTAAATCGCCAATAAACTTTTCTATAATTTCATCGGTATGACAGTTTGTGATACAAAGATGAAAACTTGCTGGATTTTGTAGTTCATTTAAGTTCCATCCACGATGTTTCATAACCTCGCATACCTCATATATATTTATTGTATTTGAACCAAACCCTATCGCACACACCTTTGGATCTCCAAAAATGAATATGTCAGTATCGTTGATAAAAGCATTTTTTATAGTTTGAATATGTGCTGATATTTTATCGGCATTTGTTTTCAGTTTTTCATACCCAAGAGAAGATAATACAGCCCATGTCCAAGCCAAATTTAGTCCCGACCGGCTTCCGGTAATATTCGTTGTAGCATATATTCCACCAGACCATTCGCTCTGAACAAAATAGCAACTTTCAAAATAATCTTTGTCTCTGAAAATTAATACGGAGCTTCCTTTAGGACAGCATCCATACTTATGCGTGTCTGAACTGATACTCTGCACTCCTGGTAATCTGAAATCGTATTTTTCATCTTCATTATTAATAAAAGGTGTCAAAAATCCTCCTAAACAGGCATCAATATGAATAGGAATGTTTCTTCGTAACGCTACATTATTTAAAACTGAAATATCATCAATCAAACCGTGAGGGAAGGATGGCACAGACCCTACTATCAGTATAGTATTATGATTTATAGCCCAAGATAGTTGTTCAATATCAATATTATTATCGTTATCCACATTTATTTTCACAAGTTCAATTCCTAGATAATAACAGCCTTTATCAAATGCTGGGTGAACAGTAGACATCGCAATTACCTGAGGGTTTGTGATTCCTTTCCGTTTTTTTGCGTATTCTCGGTATCCAAAAAGGGCAAGGATTATGCTCTCTGTGCCACCAGTAGTTACAGTTCCATGACCACTATTGTCATCACAATTAAACATATTTTTTGTGAAAGAAACAATGTCCTTTTCCATTGAGATTAATGAAGGATAAATGTCTGCGTGGAGAGGATTGGTTTTGTAATATAAATCCATTACTCCCTTTAATAATTCTTTTTCTTTCTCGGATGGTGTATTGTAGAGTGTTCCGGATAACTTAAGTGGGTTGTGATGAGTTAAGTCGGCTGCTGCATTTTCTTTCATTTTATTTAGGATTTTTTCGTTTTCAAAGCCTAATTCTAATTTTCCTCCTGATTTTAGTGATGAAAAATTATTTGGAACACTTTTCTCTAGTTTAAGTGTATCACTCTTTATAGTTGTTTCTACTTTCATTATTTCTCTATTAAGTTTATTTCTATAGTAAGGTATTTTCAAAACCAAATTAAAAAAATAGGATGTAACTAGTTTACGCTTATTTTTATAAACCATAAAATAGTATAAACTCCTGAAATATTCATCTATATATCCACTACTTTTATATGTTAAGTATGTAAAGCATAAGTAGTATAACATTTTGTTACTATAATTTATTTTTTCAATTAAATTACCACCATAAATAGATATCATTTAATATAATATATAAATTATTTTAAGTAAATTGTTTATATTATTTTATAATACTATATTAATGTTGAACAAAATAACAGCAATAGTATTGGGATTAGTGCTTTGCTATTTTTATGGTAAAAACCTATTTGATAGAAAAACTATCGTATTAAACTCATCAAGGATGAAGCGTCTTAATGATGACATAATTAAAGTAGATAATAGATGTTATCGTATTGATGAGGAAGTTGAAAGATGCGAAAATAAAGAAAACAACGAGGAATAAATTTATTTTTTTTCAATCCAATTTTCAGTTTTTAATATAATATAATTATAGATTTATGATTACTAATTCAAAAGAGGATGATGTAAAATGGTTTTCTAAAGATGATATCAAAAAATTCACACCTATAACTGTGTATAATCTTCACGGTATCGTGCTACCTCATGCGGGGACATCATATTCAGGCGATATAATAAGTCATACATTACGATATAGACCTAAAAAAAAGTTTGAAAACATAGTGATATTCTATTTGCCAGCATCAGATGTGCCCGATGTAAAAGACGAATATCATGAATATGTGGTTCCCTCCCGCTGTTTGAAATTATTCTATCCTGATAAGACTTATATAGGATACAATATGTTATCAAACGAAAATCCCAGCATACAGGAATTTAATTTACAAAACACATTATTTATAATTAGTGCCGATTTTTCACATTTTCTTCAATTTGATGAAGCTATTGAAAAAGAAAATTGTGCTGCTAAGTCACTTATGTTTAGAAATTATAAAACGGTTTGCTCAGATGTAGTTGATCATAAAAAAACATTTAAATTTTTCTTTAATAAATTTCCTAAACTAGTTCTTGATTGGGTAGGAAGAACTCGCTCTCCTGGTGAAAAAGGGGTAGGATATTTATCATTTTTAATAAGATCTAAAATTAATTTTAAGAGAAAAATACCAGATGGATTTTTTGTAACCGCATATGACACCAAAATGAGAGGTAGAGAATGTTTAGGTGAATTTGATACTTGGAATAAAGAAATCGAACAAGAGAAAGTAAATGAAGTCTTAGCAAAAGCACGAACATCAAGCAGATTAACATCAGGAAAGCATCTTGATACGCCGGTCAAATATTACCAAATCACCTATTTATTTAAACAGGAAACGAAAGAATTTATAAGAGGATGGCATAGTATTAAAGGTGAAGCATTTTATCTTTCGGATGTATTTCTAGAAAATACTTTTGAAGATGGACAGTGGATAAAAAATCAAGTGGAGTGGAGACAAAATGGCAATAATTTTGATTTAACAGAAACATTTAATATGCTTCACTCTAAAAAATTAGGAGTATCTGCTAAAAACTCAAAAGCAAATATTAATACTGGAAAAAAATACACACTCTACACATCTGAAAAAGTTTTTAAAAGGGATAAGGATATTTCAAAGAAAACAAAAAAAAGAGAAAGAAAAAATAAAAATAAAAGTTTAAAAAAATTAAATTAAAGAAATGTATTTTAGATTAACTCTTTTTTAAATTTAAAATAATAATTCGTTTTATTTTTGTTATATTTATATTTTTAAAACTTATAAAATATGAGCAAGTCTACACCTATTTCAAATCTTCCAAATTTGAAGAAACAGAGCGGACCAGCATTTGAGCAGCGTGAGAATGAAATCGTGAAAGAAATTCTTAACGAAATTGATAGCGATAAGCAGGCAACACCACCTCAACCACAACAGCCAGCAGGACCAACTCCAGAACAGGTCCAAATGATGCAGCAGCAGCAGCAGGCAATGATTGAGCAGCAGATGCGCGAACAGCAGATGATGGAACAGCAGATGATGGAACAGCAGATGGCGGCTCAGCTTCAGCAGCAGCAGCTTAATGCTAGTGAAGTTAACAAAATTGTCCCAGGTGAAAGTGCTGAACCAAAGTCTTTTGTAGAACAGCTACTTGAAACCGCTAAGCCAAGTTTACTTGTAGGCGTTATTGTAGCATTAATATCACTTCCTATGATTAGCAACATGATCCAAAAAACACTCGCCGCAAAAGAAAGCCTTAAAAAATTCGAACTTCCAATTACACTTTTAGTAAAAGCTGTAATTGGAGCTGCCATGTTTTATGGAGGTTCAAATGCCTTAGAACTTTAATTAAATTCTTATTTTGTCTCTAAAATTATATTTTTATATTGTATATTTTTAATGAATCAATTGTTAAATGATTATGGATTATTTGTCTTAGTATTACTTTTTATTATACTAAGTTTATACTATAGAAACTTCATTAATATAGGTATATTCCTGGTGCTTTTTGTAGGATTGAGAAACATGATGACCGATGAGAAGGCATTACTTTATGCTTACTGTATTGCTATATTCTACGGTATTGTAAAAAATTTTCATCTCCTTGAAAACTTCACTTCTCAATCAAACACCGACGGAAATTCAAATACTCTCGTTCCAGGAGGTAAACTAAGCATTAGTGGATTATTTAATGCTCACGAAAATAATGAAAATATTGTTAAAATGGCACTTAACGAAAATTTGAAAAAAGACAAAACAAAGAAGAAAAAAAGAACGAAACCGCAACACGGCGTGCCAACGCCACAGACAAACATAATGAAACTTAGCGAAGAAAACAAAGCCGAAAAAATGCAGACCCTTCAGCCACCTGAAATGGATGAAATAATATCAGAAGATCTGATTAATAAGTTTATTAAAAGACTAAAGCGTGAAGATAACTTACTTATAACCAAAGAGAAAATAAATTTATATAAGATTAGTCCAACAATAAACAAATTAAGCAAAAATAAAATAGAGAAAATCAAAAAGAAAATGATGAACGATGATAGATTTGCCAGAAAACCTATTGTAGTCACAAAGGACCTATTTATACTTGATGGTCATCATCGATGGTATGCGAAAAAGAGTTTAATAGAACACAATTCAAATGGTTATAATGTGGGAGAACTCTATAGCGAAGAAATTCAGGTAGTTATTATAGATTATAATATTCGTAAATGTGTCCAAAAGCTTCAAGAGTATAAAATAAAATATAATAAAGAGTATCTCGAAAAATCGATAAATGAGATAAATAATATAAGCAATGGAAAAAAATACTTAGATGATATCAAAGACACAATCAAAAATCTCGAGTCAAATTACAGTTCTTTTGCTAATGTTGAGCTAGTTTAAATATTTTTCTATAATTTTTAAATATATTATATAATTAATATGTTCATAATTGGAGGCAATCAAGCAGTATGTCCCCGAGGATTTATATGCGTAAATAACTATAATTTACTTTTAATATTGGTGGCAGTAATAATTTGTATTTATGTTTTTAATAAGCAGATTTACCTTTCAGTTTACAATAAAATGCTAGAAAGCAAATTAGAAGAAGAGAAAAAACAAAAATCAATAAGTCCAAAAGATTTTGGAACAACAAAACCTCCAAATTTCACTATAGAAATGGATAAGTTTGACGGCTATAACTATGATACACAACAGTCTGGCGCTATGTTAAATCAGCCATTTAACAATCCAACTAGAGGGATGCCGAATGTTGCGGAACAGGAACAAATTGTAGATATAGATAGATTAATGTTAAATGATAGGCTTTACCCTCCTATGTCTAGAAACCATTACAATGACCCTAATGGTATGATGCGTGTTAAGGCACAAAATATCCCCCAGCAGCAGATGGGAATACCAATAAATATTGAAACAAGGGGAAGCGGTGGTGATTTTCAGCAAGTAGGCATCCTTTCTAAACAAACAATTGATGAAGATGGAAAAACACCTGGTAATAATACAGATGCTAATATTTTACCACTATATGGTAAGCCTATTTACAGAGGAGCCTCAAAATGGCTATATTACACTGAAACGGATAAATATAATCCAGTCAAAATACCGATAACTGTTTCCGGTAGAGACTGCACCGACGATCAGGGTTGCGAAGAGCTATATGATGGCAGTGAAGTTGTGATACCCTCTTATAATGGCGTTTTCAAAGTAAAAATCTATAAATTCAATAAACCAAGGTATATTCCTTTAGAAAATCCAAAGGAAATATTACCACTTCCATTTACTTAAATAATACTTACATAATACTTAAATAATACTTAAATAATACCAAGTTTAGAAAAGTCTTTTTTAAGTATTTTTTGATTTTTTTTAGGATTAAAAATATAAGTAATTTATAATGATGATGCAATATAGCACAATCCTAATAATAATTCTTTTAATAGTTTTAATAGTAATTATTTTGAAACAAATTACTTTGGATTTTGATATGCGAAAATATTTTGATGGAGCAAATAATATTAATTTCCAACTTCAAGGATTGAGATATGAAGGATTTAATGATGGTAAGAAAAGTGAACTAGATCAATTTTTTGGAGACAAACTTGATATAAGAAAAACAAACCAATACAACAAAATATTCTCAAATGATAAATATACCATATGGGAACCTAAACAAACTGATAACTATTTACCGATCGGGCATATAGTAACAAAATCGAATAAATACCCTAAGACCTTTTCGGTATTAGTTAATAAATCACAAACAATTAAACCAGACAAATTTAATATTATTTCAATTTCGAATGATAACTATGGTATCTGGCAACCGGTTTCATCTAATGAAGACTTTGTTTCCCTCGGTAATATTTACTCACTAGAATACCCCTCAAAATATTCAGTAAGAATGGTAGAAAAGAAATTTGTTCTAAAATCGGATATATCCAAGATGATTTTTAGTAACAAAATAGCGGCTAATGATAAAGGCTATGAGCTATGGAGTATAAAAGATTCCGATTGTTTTACCTGTAATAATAAAAACAATATTAATGAATTTGATAGTTTAAAAAACATATACACCCTCAACCAAAACCTTCTTAATGTAGAAAAGAAACTGTATGTTAAATACACTCTTTCCTACAAGAAAATTACTCAATATAAGGATGAAAAATTAGATAAATACTTTGCGGTTTGGCGACCCGTTCCTCCTAAAAACTTTTGTTCCTTAGGAGATGTCATAATAAATAAAGACGTTGATCCCAATAATGTGCTCGAAACTCTTGTAGTCCATGAAAGCTTCTGCAAATTTCCTATAAACTATGGTATAAATCCGGTTATAACATTCAAAAATAAAAGTAAAGAATACTCTGTATGGAAACCTACTCCACCCGAGAACCATGTATTTTTAGGAAATATTGTGGCTAAGGGCAAAGAAGAGCCTGTCAGTGAAAAACTTATAGCATGCATTCCGACAGATTATATAAATATTAGTAAAAAGGATACTCATACTTTAGTTTGGAACAATATAAATGAGGAAAATCCAAAAAGTCTCTGGATGAATATCTTGAACCTTGTAAACGCAAATTCAAAATACGTCCCACCTGACACAAAGGGTATGACAATAAATATGGATTTGACAACTAGCGATGTTGATCTTCTAGATAATTCACGTTCTATTTTACTTAACTTTAAAAAAAATAGTAAAAATTTACAACCAATAAACCATATTTATGTTAAGAATATGGTAAAGAATAATATAAGTCGAAAATTTGATATAGATGAAGATAGAGTTAAAGTAGAAAAGTTTGATGAAGAAAAGGAAACCTTAACTTTAACAATACTTTCACGGAAAATAGATAAAAATAGTATTCAGGTAGAAGAAGTTATTTCGCAGATTGAGAAAACACTAAATATAGGAAATATTAAAATATACAATGAAGATAAGAGCGACTATTTGATAACTATAACCGACGGGGGTGTAATTACAGAGAACTTAAATGAAATAATTATCGATAATACAGACTATAAATTATCATTTGAATAACTTTACATCAACGCGTTTGTTCTTAAAATACAACTTTTTATTTTTTAAACTGAAATTTTCAGTTGCTTTTATTAAACATATTGTTATTATTATTAATACCGTTGCTACTCCAAGAACAATAAGTGAAAATTTGAATAAACTAGTTGGATTATAGGCATCGAGTGTTTTATTATGATTTTTTACATTATATTTTTCATCATTTTTATCTAGGATACTTTTTATTCTACTCTTGGCTTTTCCTGTTTCAAGGAAATAAATATAGTTTAAAACTAAGTAGTCGATATATATTGGCTTTCTCTTAATAAAGGTAAAAATTTGACCACTCATTCTTGGATTTATTTCTAGTAAAAGTATTTCTTCATCTTTACACATAAATTCAATATCTATTAAACCACTATAGTTTGTTTTTTTCAAAATTTCCTGTGAATACTTGTGTATTCTATTAAAGTATTTGTGATTAACATCCAGAACATATCTATCATACTTAAATAAATTTATCCCCATCATGTTTTCTCTTCTAAAATTATTTTCCTGAGTAATAATTAAAAATTCAATTATTTCTCCCTTTACAGATAGTGAATTGCAGTTAAAAAGAGAATATCCATCAAGATAAGGCTGAACTATGTAATTTTCAAAATGACCATTATTATATACTGATTTTATTTCACTTCTTGGAGTTGTTATTATGTTGTGAGAAGCTAATGAGTTTACTTCTTTTACGATAAAAAAATCGGTTTTATTATTTTCTATAAAATTGTCTAGTTCACTTACATTACTATCTTTAATAGTAAATGTATCTATAACTGGGATATTTGTTTCTCTTATAATAAATTCAAAGCACAAACTTTTATCATCTAACATATCGTAAATGTGAGGTTTATTTAGAAAACATTTTTTAACTCCAGCATAATAACAGTCTTTGGATTCTTCTACTCCATAAGTAATTACTATGTCATTATCTATATCAACTTTGCTTAGATCTTTAACAAACTTATTATTTATAGAATATACGTTTTCTAGAAACAGAGAGAGGTAAGCACAAGGAATAAAAAGATAGGGTGTTTTAGTGTATATGTATAACATAAAATATTGATATATTAAAATTTGTAAAAATCTAAAAATAAAATAAAATTATAAACAAGGGAAATAATTTTAAAGACTATTTAGTTATTATTTAGTTATTATTTAGTTATTATTTATAATTATTCTAATAAACTATTTCATCCACAAGACCATACTTTAGACATGTGTCCGCATCTAGAAGGAGGTCTTTCTTCAATAGGCTCTCAATAGTGCGCTTGTTAATCTTGCTGTTCTCCTTATAAATATCCTTAAGGTTTTGTGTAAGACGAGACATATTTTTCATTTCATCTTCAAATTCGTGCATCTTACCCCAAAATGTGCTTGAAATATTGTGAATAAGCATATATGAATTTTGGGTAATTCTACGTTCGTGTCCTGAAAGTGAGATAATTGTAGCGGCACTTGAAGCATTTCCATTTATTACCGTAATAATTTTGACCGGGCTTTTCTTAATAAAATCATATAGAGATAGGGCGGAATGAACTTCACCACCTTCACTATTAATATAAATCATAATAGGCGGAGGGTCAACTCCAAACACAACTCCTAGGATCTGCATTTCCTTTATCAGTGAGTCAAGTTTAGTTGTCATATAAAGAATTGATTTACTATTAACTCCACAGTAAAAGTATATTGAGTTGTTTACCACCTTAATATTAATAGTATCATCATCTACACTTTCATCATCATCATCTTCGTCTACAAGATACTTGCTTGCGGCTTTCAGGTTCATTCCAATTCCTCTAAGCATTTTGCTATTCATTATGTAGTTTGTCAGAAGTTTCAAATTATGTTAAATACATCTCATAATAAAAAGTAAAATCAATTTTTAAAAAAGATTTGATACATTAGATTCCATAATACATTGTTTTAATGATTTATGTTTATCGTAATAGTCGAATAAGAAGAACACTCTTGTAGATAATTTATAACAATCGTCTTTTTCATTATACCAATTGTTAATTTCAGAAGAAAAATTAAAGAATATTCTATTTCCCAATATATTTGTTCGTATGATAAAGTTATCGCTTTCATATTCACATGGCTTTTTTGAAAAGGGGATTGTCCATATCTCAGCAGTCCTAAAATTCTTTTTTTTTGTTAAATCCCCACGCCTAGATAAAACAAACACAATTTCTTTTGGAAGATAACCAAATGGAAGTATAGGAATATTCCAGTTAATTATCACTTTATTATCTATTCTCCTAGTAAATAGATTTATCTTTTTAGGAAACTTTTGTAAATCATTGATATTACACACAACACTATCATCCTCTAAATTTAGAATTGTATCCCTCTTTCTTGAAATTTTGTAATAATCAATATCCTTATCAAAATTTGAGTGAAGAATTTTGTTATTTACTGCCGCTACTCCGCCAGATAGGCTTTTTTCGTAGCTTAATTTGCTCTCTGTATGTGTTGGATTAATTGAGTATAAAACATTATTATTCTTATTATTATCAAAGTTATAGGGAATAGTGTTTGTAGGTCTAAGTATATCTTTTGTCATAGGTTCATTGTTTATTAAACATTGGAACATTTCTTCAAATTGAGTGAAACCTCGCTCTCTTTTTTTATTACAGAAATCGTCTTCATCTCCAAGTTTTTCACTTTTTAAGTGGGTTTCTCTCAATTCATTAATCTCCTTAATATTTGTATCATCTGTATTATCTTCTGATTTTACAATACTTGCATCTAATTCATCTCCTATTTCATTTAACTTGTTCTTAATATCAAATCTATCTCTCAGGGAACTGAAAAAGTCAACAACAAAACTTTTAGAGTCTAAATTATATATAAGAAATCCAACAATTAAAATTATCATTATTAATTGTTTTGCGGTTAGACGATTAAGTAAGTCCATAATTAAATTATAGTAATATTTAAAAATAACGGCTTAATCGTATTTTCATTCATAACCTAAAAAAAAAATGTCTATTATTAATAATGGTAGACCACACAAAAGATTGGAATTATAATGAAAGCTTTCTTTGGGGTAATAACTATCCTCAGTGTAATGGGTTATTACAATCACCAGTTGATATTAGTATAGATGAATGTCGTGAATGTAGAACACTTTGTAATATTATTCCAAGAATAAAACCTTCTAAATGTTTTGTTAATTATCGTAATAACACTATTTCAATTAAGTATGACAGTGGTTCATTTACAGAACATGAAGGAGTGCTTTATGAACTGAAAGAAGTGACAATTCATACACCTTCTCTACACACAATTGACGGACAGCGATTTGATTTAGAAATTTGTTTGGCGCACAAACTTACCGATAATTCTTCAGATACAGCAGGATTGCTTCTTTGTAGCCTTTTCGAGGCAGGACCACACTATGGTTCAGCCGAAAACTTTATATCACAAATAATTTATGGTATTCCTACAGAAGAAATTGATTTTGATAAAGAAATTAGAGTGTCAAATGATTGGAGTGCTAAGTGGGTAATTCCCGAAAGTAGTGGACATTTTTCCTATAATGGTTCTCTTCCTTATCCACCGTGCACCCAGGTCTATAAAACATTTGTATTTGAAAAAATAGGTAAAATCGGGTCAACAAATATAGAGACATTCAAACGATATCTAGGTAACGCATCACGCCCTTTAAGGAGTAAAGGAAGCCGAAATCTATTTTACACTCCTTTTATGAAAAATACTCTTAGTGAAAAGAAGGTTTTCAGATCGAACAATAAATATTTAAAATGTTATAGAGAAAATGTATCAAGAAGAACTGTAGACGCTGAACCGACAGAGCCTGTGCCAACAGATAGTTCAACTGGACAAGGTTTGAGTTCTGGTTTTGTATCAACGGTTAATAGTTTTTGCTTGGCTATTATAGTGTTGCTTATATTTGTCAATGCTTTCTACTTTGTCAAATACTTATTTAGACACTTCTATGTCCAGAAAGGTATTCGCTTTTTGGCAGGAGCAGAAAGTATCGGTTTTCAAACAATTAAATCTTGGAAAGAGTGTCAGGGTAAAGTTCTTAAACCCAAAGATATTCAGGCTATGAAAGCAGCAGCTGACAAAGCAGAGCAGGCTATAAGTTCAACTGCTCTTGGAACTGGTATGTCTGATAGAGGTGTAAGCCCTACTGGATTTACAGGCACCCGCGAGATTGCTTCTAAATCTAGTAGAGGCGCGCAGAGTATGGGTGGTATGCCAGGTATGTTTGGTG
>MDTE01064261.1_pt1 | contig 13603 bp, 9 predicted proteins | sample 811231 | NCBI WGS metagenome assembly MDTE01 (sample SAMN05326651, study PRJNA326480) | marine metagenome | isolation source: seawater | place: Indian Ocean: Red Sea | collected 2010
ACATTGATTGGACCAGCATCCTCGAGTGTTACTCCAAGCCGATCGGCTGACCATAATTGCACATTATTTCCATCATATGCATCAAACCACACTTTTTCTTGATGAACCGTGAGTCCTAGATTCGCCCCTGGCAATGCATCGCCGCCGTTATTGATATCACTTAATCGCACAACACTCTCTCCTCGAGCCGCCCATAATTCACATCCGTAAACAGCATCAGACATCGAAAAATACACTTCCTCATCTGTGGCAACCATCGCCTGACAATTTGAAGAAAATGAATTAGCAGCTCCACTATTTTGGTCTGTAATACGTCCAGATTGTAAGGACTCAGCACAGATGGAGAGACGACTTTGCTCTTCTTCATCATCCAATACTTCGTTAGCATTTATATCGATGCCAAATCGAAGAATCTGTCCATTAACACAAACGCCCTGTGTGACATGCGTCACATCACTGATGGCCGAAAATCCATTCAATCCATCCATTCCATGACTTCCGTTAATTCCATCAACACCGTTTGTTCCATTTGTTCCATCCAATCCATCGGTCCCATTTCCTCCAACCTCTCCATCGAGGCCGTCAATACCAGGTGATCCTCTCGGTCCCGGCAATCCCTGTGTTCCATAACAGAGGTCAATCTTCTGAAATTCAGCATTTTCAACTTGGTGATTTATCTCTCTATCATAACCAATTACGAGTGTATGACCTCCATCAAGACAATCACTTTGATTGGAAAGAGGTTCTGTATACACAATTGGTGTAACATATTCTGACTGCGAAATGGTTTGAACAGTATGTTGGTCTTGGTCTTGCAAACTGATGATAATGGATGAGAGTGACATGAAAAATACAACCAATATAGAGAAAATAGTGGCTTTAGATTTTGTCTTTGCTTGTGGTGTTTTGGTCTTCTTATCAGTTCGTTTTGGCTTCATTGGTGCTGTTTGGTCTGTGTCTTGAGACATGAATCTCCAACTCTGCAATGAGTTATGACCGTTGTGTGGAAGCATTCATGACCTTCTTTTACCAGCCTCACACATGGAGATACCTCCTTTGTTGGAATCCATGCTTCGTGGTGAACGTGGTCAAGCCAAACAAATGGGGGCAAGATTGGTATTGGATATGGCGGATACCGCTGGTGCAGAATCACTTATTCCTGCAGTTCACGCCCATGTGAGTGGTGTTTCCGTCATCACCGGTGGACCAGGTCTGCGGCGCTTTCTTTCAGAAATAGCGAATACAGGAGACCAAGTAAGTATTCCAACAACACTGAACTCAGCAGGGTGTGATCGCCAGAAGATTGAGGAAATGGGTATCGATTATCCCTCTTTTCTCGAACTTCAGTTTGAAATTATCAAAGCATACGAATCTCTTGGAATTGAAGCCACATTGTCCTGTACACCTTATGACCGTGGAATTGAGGCGGAAAGCGGGGCAGTAAGCTGGGCTGAGTCAAATGCAGTTGCTTTCGCTAACTCTTGGACTGATTTGGTAACAAATCGAGAGTCAGGGCTTTCTGCTTTGGCTACAGCACTCACAGGGTTTGCTCCAAAATGGGGTTTGCATTTAGAAGAAAACCGCTGTCCAAATATTCACGTAAATGTCACTGCTCAATTAGAACGACTCTCGGATTTTTCTATTCTCGGTGATTGGATTGGTAAACAGATCAAAGCAGACTGGAAACTGCCTTTCGGCCCAATGCCGTACATTTCTGGTTTGTCGAAAAATTTGAGTTTTGGACAAAGAAAAGCGCTCACAGCGGCCGCAGCCAATTACGGTTGTCCAATGTTGTGGACGGATGAGAATGCATTTTCTTCACCTAAAGAACAAATCCCAAATCAACTGATTTTCTCAGATGATTCGCTCAACTCCAGATACGAAGAATTATCACCAAAATCAAAAGTTGATTTGGTGGTTATCGGTTGCCCTCAAGCGAGTTTAGAAGAAATACGACACACTGCCGCAGCGGTTCGTACACATTTGGAATTTGGAAAGGTCATCAAAGAAAACCGGCTGTGGGTCTTCACAAGTGGATACAATTACGAATTAGCAAGCGCTGATGGTTCAATAGATCTCTTGGAACAAGCAGGAGTGCTCATTCTTCAAGATACCTGCCCAGAGGTCACACCGTATAATCGAAATTTGTACAATCACCTGCTCACAAATTCGCTAAAGGCAGAGCATTATCTCACCAGTGGGCTCAATCGCATACCAACTTCAGTCTCAAATATTGAAACTTGTGTTCGTCATGCTTTTGATGAACACTTGTTGGAAGAACGTATCGTTACATCTTCAAAGAAAAAAGAAACCTATTACGATTCAAACAAATCATGGGTGAATGAGCCCTATCATTCAAAGGGAAACGGTCTCAAAAGTCAAACCTCATTTGAGATATCAGGTAAAGCCTTAGTTACTGATATTCCAATTACTTTTCTTGGATATGTCAATCCACTCACAGGTGTAATTGAGGAAGAGGGTCATCCCTTAGATGGTCAAGCCATCGAAGACACCATACTCATTTTTCCCAAAGGCTCTGGGTCAACGGTCGCACCTTATGTTTTGATGGGCCTCGTTTATGAGAAAAAAGGACCAAAAGCAATCATCACCAGGGATTTGTGCTCTCTGACATTACCTGCTTGTTCATTATTGGAGGTGCCATATGCACATGGTTTTACTCAAGATCCATGCATGAATATCAATTCAGGTGATGAGGTTCGAATGATAAAAAACGGTGAAGAAATTCAATTAGAAGTGTTGCAAAGGGTGACTTCTTCATGAAAGTACTCGTGACAGGAGGAGCAGGATTTCTTGGATCATCACTTGTTGAGAAATTGATTGAAGAAGGCCACAAAGTGGCTGTTGTTGATGACCTATCACGAGGAAAAGTGTCTCAAATCCATCCCGATGCAAAGCTATTCATTGCAGATGCCAGTGTAGAAGGAAATTTAGATGAGGCTTTGCAATGGCTTGGAGGCTTAGACCTCATACACCATCTTGCCGCAATAAACGGAACAAAACGTTTCCATGAACAAGCCGACCTTGTCATCAAAACCAACGTAAACAGCACCCATGTTGCACTTTCACTGGCTCATGAACAAAATGCTCGTGTTGTTGTTTACTCCTCTCCAGAAGCCTATGGTGAAACCAACGAAATGCCACTTCAATCTACCACATGGTCTTCCTTTCCACCAGCATCTCTTCACCAAAGACACGCTTATGGGGCATCAAAATATCTTGATGAAGTTGCGGCACATCATGCTGTTCGTGTATATGGATTAGATGTGAGAATCGTTCGACCTTTCAATGCCTATGGACCACGTCTTTTGGGAGATGAAGAAGGACAAGTCATTGCGATGATGTTTGCAAGGGCCATGCAAGGGGAGCCAATCATTGTGCATGGAGATGGTTCTCAGACACGATCATTTACATGGATAGATGATGTAATCGAAGGAGCATACAAAGCCGGTCAAATCGATGGATGTAAAGGAATGAGTTTCAATCTTGGTCGTCCTGAAGAGGTATCTATTCTCGATCTTGCAAATCGCATTGCGTCCCTCACCAAAACCTCTGTGATCCATGGAGAAGGCTATCCGGGTGATTCACTCAGACGCTTACCAGATGTGGCTTCATGCCAAAACCTTGCTTGGGAGGCTTCTACGAGTCTTGATGAGGGGCTCAAACTTATGTTTAACGCTCTTCAATAATATGATGCCATTCCGCAGGAGCAGGAGTAATTCTGTCCATCCCATGCTGGCAAAGGACCTCCAATCCTTCCATGGGTGGTTCGTTGAGTGCGCAATCAATTGAAGTAATTTCAAGGACTGCTAACTCTGCAGTTGCCTCGTAAGGTAATGCGATCCAGTCTACACAACGGCAGTGTAGAACTGCTTGGGTCAAAGGATGAACCGGTGCTTTGTGGTTTATTTCAATCCACTCAGAGTTCTCAGTTCGGCGAGCGCTGGTATCGATATCCCTTGCAGCATCCCTCGTACTTCCAAGAACTTGTAATTCGCAAACGCCGGTCGATTTGAGATTAAGTGCTGTGTCTCTGGCTATTCCATCTCGGGATTTTGAAAACGAAACGATTGCCAAAGGTGGTGTGTTTGATACGACACTGACACTTGAGTATGGTGCGATGTTTTCAACGCCATCTTCGTCTCGGGTAGAAATCATAACCAGTGGACGAGGAGATATAAGGCCCGTCAGCCATTTGGCTCTGGTGCCATGATCCATTTCAGTGAGGTCATGCGAATTCATTTCGTCTTTGAGTAAAGTGGGCAAGAACCAATGATCCAACTCTCCATCTTCAACTTCCTTCAGCGCATGTGCAGTGAAATCGCGATAGGTTTCCCATGCTTGAATCACTTCTTCCTCATCACCACGCTTTTGCTTTCTTTGGATGGATTTATCAGCATATTCAATACACTGCCGTAGAAATGACTTGACAGATTCACGACCCATGGCTATCCCTCTTTTCTTCGTATTCGCTTCTTTTCATCATGAATTTTGCGGGATTGCCGGCCCAGACTTCTTCATTCGGAATATCTCTCGTCACGACGGCACCGGCTCCAACTACGCATCCATGGGAGAGTTTTACCCCGGCAACTATTGTTGCCGATGCACCAATAACGACCTCATCCTCGATGATGACAGGACTCCATTTCCCATTCGAGGGCGGATATTTGTCATTGGTAATCACGGCACCAGGTCCGAGAAAACAGGAATTGCCAATAATCGTTTGGTCTGCGATATAAACTGAGCCTTGGACTCTTGAATTCCTGCCAATTTCCACTTGATTACCAATATGCGATAGAGCACCGATGTTCACTTGCTCACCTATCTTCAAATCTTTTCCCAAGTGACATGGTCGCCATGCCCGGCTTCCATTGCCAAGATCAAAGTAATTTGATTCCTCAACCATTGATGCCCAACTCTCGCATAAGCATCTCAACATGACCCTTGGCTTTTACATTGTATCTTGCAAAAGAGAGGACGCCATCTGCATTGATGACGAATGTTGAACGAGAGCAACCCATGTATGTTCTGCCGTAGTTTTGTTTTTCACGCCATGCTCCGAAAGCATGGTGGATTTTGAGGTCTTCATCCATCAACAAAGGGAAATTAAGTTCCTGATTTTGGATAAAGTTATCATGACTCTTTCCCGAATCTTTGGAAACGCCCAATACGACATAGCCAGCGCCTGATAATCGGTTCATATTATCTCGAAAATCACAGGCTTGTGTGGTGCAGCCTGGCGTCGAATCTTTTGGGTAAAAATACAGGATAACCGATTTCCCTTCAGCTGCTAAATCATCGGAGGACCAACTGTTCCCTTCGCTGTCAATGGCTGTAAATGATGGCGATTTTTCGCCTGCTTCTAGGTTTACTACTTCCGTCATGGTGAACGCAATCTTCCTTCCCCATTGAAGTCTTCGGAATTAAAATACGGGGCACTGAGTCCACAATATCAATTTATGCATAATGCATGAGAAAAAACAAAAACTGCATAACCTACCCATTATCCATCGATTCATTCATAATCCCCCTTGCTAACAATCCTCCATGGCAGCAGAGCGTATGTCTCGCCGGTGCCGTAAATACCTCCGAGACATACAGAAATCAACCAGCAGGTATGAACTGCAGGTTGTTGCGAGTACTATCCAAAGCGAATTAGATCGCCGAAACATCTCATACGATGAAGCCCTCACGCTTGGAAATATCTTGCAAACCAGAGCGGATGCAATGCCCGGTGACCAGATTGTCTATGCCGTTTCGGACCGAGATTCATATCGGCGAACCATAGAACTCTATCTCAAAGACGGCATCCTTACGGCTACAGAACAACTTTTGTTGTGGGAAGAGAGAAGGAGGCTTGGCATCACCGATGATGACCATGACCGTCTTCTTCAGCAACTTTTGCTCCAGTGGCAAAAAAGTGGCAAATCAGTAACTATTCACAATTTCCAGAGAGGAGGTGCAAAGGATGCGTAAGGAAAGCAAGAGTATGTTCATGCTTGCGCTTTTTGTTTTATCTCTGGCATCGGTTGCGGTTTCTGCATCAAGTCCAAGCGGTCGAGCATCACCTGATTTTGCGATTGATTCAGTAACACTAAATTTGGGCGCATCAGTTACAGACGCAAACGGTGATTTGAAACTCGCTCCAGGAGATCATCAATTGAGTGTTTGGGTGCGAAATCAAGGAACTGCCAGTGGTTCGCCTACACTCACAGTAGAACATAATGACGGGACGAAAATAGTTGAAGATATGCCGCTGCAAGTTCTCAACGCAGGCGCAGCCCCGCTTAGTTTCCCGGTTCAGTGGATTGGAGCCTTGGAAGGGGCGAGCCAGTCACTTACCATCTCAATTAGCGCCTCTGGTTCGGGTTGGACGGATTCCAATACGCCAAACAATGTTTACGTTCTCGAATTTGATGTTGAGAAAATTCACGATCCAGTGATACTTGAACATAACATACCTGATGATGACTCAATTGCTGTTGACAATGAAGTCCGTCTACCAGTCGAGCCAATTCTGTGGAATCTGACCGCAGTTAATGACGGAACGGTCGACACATCTGTAGAACTTTCAGCTGTATTTAGCGACCCAAATGGAGTTGAAGCGGATTTCATACCAACACCAGCAACAATTATTCTCTCACCAGGTAACTTGGCTATTCCAGCAATTGCTCAAAATCTCTCTCTCGAAATTAGCCAACCTGCTGATTTATCTGCATTGCAATCACTGCAGGGCGGCTGGGATGTAATAATTCGGTTAACAAGTATGAGTGAAGTGAACCCCGGAGGCGTAACGGTAACAATCGCCCAATTCAAGGTTATATTTTCTGATTACAATGCGATATTGCAGTCTCCAGCACCCAGACATGCTGATGAAGGCAGTACCATCGTTGTAACCTGGATGCTACAAAATCTTGGTTTGGGCGATACTTTTGATGTCCAAATTACCGATACGGCCAATCCTGCTGATTGGTATGACGTTGCGATGGACGGGACAGAATTTGAAATTCTTGAAGAAGAATCAAAACAAATTGCCGTAACCGTTGAGATTCCACAATCACCCGTACATCCTATCAATGCCATCACGCTAAGCCTTACAAGCCAAAATGCCAGCGTCCCATACACGATCACAGCGGATGCAATTGTATTGGTTGGCGAGGAATACAACGTGAGCATTTTTGCTCCCGCAGATGCAACTGTTCTGCCAGGAGAAACAACAGGATTCAACTTTACTCTGACAAATAATGGTGACGTCCCGTCTGGGTATTACGTGTCCGCAGGCTTCACAAAGAGTGCTGAAAATTGGGGCTTGAATATCTCAACGTCGCAAACTGGAATTATACAAATTGGTGAATCTGTAGAAATATTGGTTTCGGTGACGCCTGCGGATGTTTCAATACCACTGAAGTCTGGTGAAAGAAATCAAGTGGGCGATGAACTCAATCTGTGGCTGGAGGCGAGGCCAGTTTCGGGCGGCCTTCCTGTAACCAATTCAACCACCAAACTCACGGTAGGAGAGGTAATTTCGTTTTCACCTGGCGTGCTTGAGTCAGAAATTGAAGTCTCGCCCACTGAAATCATTGAATACAATCTTTCAGTTGGCGCATACCAAATTTTGACACTGGATGCTTCTGTTTCACATAACATCGGCTCTGGAGCTCCCGGTGGAATGAATCTTGCACTCGCCCTTGCCAATCACTCTTTCGTTCCAGCGTCTACAGGAGGTGGCGCCCAAGAACCTGAGCGGTGGGTGGCTAATTTCACAACTCCAACCATCGAAGATCTCACCATTGGAACAACTGAACGGGTTTACATGTATCTTAATGGTCCACAAGACGAACTTCCTCTTGCAGGCACACATACGCTGCAAATTTCTGCCTCTCCAACCGATAGTACATCTGGTACGTTCATCAATGCTGAGTTAATTTCAACCACAGATCAAGTGACGATTGAAATCCCATCGATTATTGACGGAAGTATCACCAACGATAACACACTCACCGCAGAGGTAGGAGTTGAAACAGAATTTACTCTTGACTTTGCAAACACCGGTAATGATTACGCTTCTTATCGATTTGTTATCGAAGAATTGCCAGTGGGGGCATCAGATTGGACTGTGGAATTAGACACAGGTCTCAACGCAAACCCAAGCGTCATTTCAGACTTAGCACCTGCAATGGCAGACTACCCAACACTGGGAACAGCGCATACTCAAACAATCTCGCTGAGCGTCACAACGCACCCTCAAGCACCAAGCAATCAAGTGCAGGATATTGTCGTCAGAGTTGAAGATTTTTTGACGGGAGAAATCCTTGAAAGAAAAACTCTCGAGATCTATGTGGGCGAACTCATCGCTGCAAACGTTACGCCAACAAGTCAAGAAGTTCAATTGAGTGTCGCTGAACCGGCGGTTGCAAACATACTTGTCGAAAACACAGGGAATGTGCAATCCACATTCAAAATATGGATTGATGATTCACTGGCAAATAATGTCGAATTTTCTGTACTTAATTCCGATGAGAAATTACTCGCTCCTGGAACCGATGATGTCTTCCAGATTGAGATAACCGCCTTGGAAGGTGCAATTGCTGATGATGAGCACAAAGCAACAGCTTGGATTTCATCAGGAAACGTGAACCTCTCAGCAGATATCCACGTAAATTTATCCAAGAAATATGCGTTTGAATTTACCGCACCAAGTGAAATTTACGTTACACCCGGAACTGTTGAATCCATCGAGATAGATGTCACAAATGATGGTAATCTTCACTTCTTTGGATTCATGAATGCTACAATTGATGATGATTGGAATCATACTTTCAATACGTCAGATATCGATATACCAATTGGTGTGAAAAATACTTACTTGCTCAATGTAACCATGCCTGCTCTAGGTGGTACACAATCGCTTCTATCAGGTGACGTAATCGAAGTCAAGGTCGAACTTTTCGACGATGAGGGAGTATATCATACTGGACAAGTCATCAGATTAATCATTAAACCAATCTTCACTGTTGATGTTGAAAATTGGCCTGAAGAGGTTGAATTCTTCTTTGGCGAGATTGTCGATCTACGGCCGCTCATCACCAATACTGGAAACAAAGACATTACGGCATCGGTTTCTTGGGAAATACTCGATTCTGGAAATATACAAGCGAGTACGGATTGGGAGGTTGCTCCTGTTGGCCAAACAGGAGCCCTGTTTGTAATTGGAGAAGAAACGCCTTTGCCTTTCTCTCTCAATCCAAAAGCATCAAATCCTGTGCTGGACACAAAAGCGACAGTAAAAATCACACTCACTCCGGTGGAAGCCGGAGTTGAAGGTACGGTTCAACTTGTAACCACGCTCAAAATGAGCCGGATGCATAATAATAATCAAGATCAGACCATTGAGCCCATGGATGGTCAGGATATTGTTATGGTCGAAATACCTTGGATGCACATACCTAAAATCGATGCTTCCAACGCTGCATATTCGGTTGCATTATGTAATGTTGAACGATTGATAGTTTTGGAGAATGTGGCCGATATCCGGGATTATGATTGGTCGTTTACATTGATGGGCGGGGCTACTGGGAATGCTGACCTTTCCACTGATGCCACATGCATAGATGGTCAAGTACCTGCAAATCTTCTCACCTTACCCTCAGTAGAAGTTTACACTCCTCAAGTGCTTAATTTGGCTGTTGAAGTACCCAAGTTCCCACACATTTATCCCGGGGATGGATGGAATCTAACCTTCCGACTTTATCACCCAACAGAACATACAAATTACTCGGTTTATACCGAGGAAAGTTATGATATCAAATTAGAGAGCGTAGCCGATCCTGCATTAGAAGATTTCACATTTACACAAACAACTTTCACAGAAGGCGACTCATTCGAAGCACGAGTGAATCTCATCAACAAAGGAACGGCTCTTGCATTCAACCTCAATATCACATTGGATTGTGAAGGTTTGCTAATTGAAGCACCACTTCACGTATCGCCACTTCTTTTCCCTGGCGCTACTGAGGAAATTACTTGGAAAGTCCAGGCTGCTAATTTAGATTGGTGGGTTCAAGAACAAGAGGTATCCTGTTCGGTGAAACTAATTGCTCAAGACATCTATAACAACCAAAAATCGAACGACAATGTAGCAATCACATCCAGTGTAGAATCTTGGAATCCCGGTGTAACAACTTCGTTCGTAGCATTGCTCGTTTGCTTTATTGTATCATTGATTTTCCTTCGACTTATCGGACAAAATGAGAATTTCCGCTTAGGTGCAGTTTATGCTGGTGTTCTTGGATTTGGATTTGCTTTCCATCTTATGCCAATGGCTTGGTGGGGAGTCGCCGTCGCATTCATGGCCGCTGGCTGGATATGGGCTTTGACTTGGCGTTCTACGCATGAATTCCAGATTGTTCACGAAGATTATCAGCGGGCAAGAAGAGGTGAATCTACTTTATACAGCGATCACAGAGTGGTCATTCGTGATGCAAAAAGACAACTCAGCATCATTTTAGCCATCCCAATCGTTGGTTTCATTGCCCTCGTGTTAGGCATACCTCCTCGAATGAATTCAGAAGGCTCCAATCTTCCGACCCTGTTTGGGTTCACTGGAGTCGTCATTCTCGGTGTTTGGGCTTTGATTTGGAGAGCAAACCAACAATACCGCTCCTTATACGGCAAACTTACAGAATTGGAAGTAAAGACAGGAATGTTACAACGAGACTTGGGCGACCCAGCCAAACTCCTAACTGAATTGGCTACAGAGGGATTGGACTTCTCCAACATATTTGGTTCAGAACTTGAGATGCAAGCATACTCAGAAAGCAGCCAAACAGCAGATGGAGTTCAAGATGATAATGATGAATCTAATGCACAATCACATCAATTCGATCAAGAGATGCTTTCGGCTCTTGATGATATGACTGAAGATATTGAGCCAATGAATTTCGATGACGCAGAATCCGAAATGGGCGGTTTTTCGTTAGGCAATGAGGGGGTGAGTTCGGATGTCTGATTATCTCATTGCAGGAGAGGATGTCGAAGATTACGACCCATATGCGGCCACAGAAGAAGAAGAGGCGCAAATGGAAGCGGATTTGGAAGAAATGCCTCAAATTGAAGCCTTACCCGATGAAGAAGACCTCAATACGGTGAGCGCAGCCGAGTTAGAAAGAGCCCGCTCTGCCATACGCGATTCACAAGTGTCCGCAGATCGGTTAATGAACGCCTCTAGAACTCTCGAAAGCCTTGTTTTCGGAGTAACAAGAGATGAAGACAGTTCTATTTCTGCTACAGAATTTGAAATTATTGATGCAAAATCAAAGTTGGAATTACACAGATTGTCAGGAGCTAAACGCTCCATCAAGAGAGCCGAACGAAACCTAAAGAATCTTGAAAAAGATATCAAAGAATTGCGTAAAAATATCGCATTACTCAACCGACTCATCAAAGATAAGACCATCCAAGAGGCTGAAATTGAAACCCTGCTTCGAGGTCTTCAAAGTGCTACAGGTGCTGCAGAAGGCGGAGAGGTGGCTCAAGCGGCCTTTGAAGTCGAACATCTGATTGATGGGCTGGTCGAGCATGAGCGTTCTTCACTCAATCCATTTTTGTTCAGAAAATTCTGGATGGGTATCGACACGCGTTGGCCTGCAGGAAGTGATGGAGGCGTCTTGATGATTCGTCTCGTTAATGATGGAGACCGTCCGATTCCTGAAATGCGCTTGGAGCCACCGGTTCCTCGCGGTTGGGTCTCAGAGCCCAAATCAATCGATTTACCCGCCATACGGCCGGGTGGATTCCTTCCTATTCGATTCAATATCACACCTGAGGAAAGATTCGCCAGAGACTCCATGCCCTTGTATCGAAAACTTTCGATTCAAACCGGTTATGAGATGAACCACGGCGATGTAACTTGCGTGGTAAGAGTTCACAATCGCACCATGGACAACCTCAATGACATCTTAGTTGTTCCATGGACGCCACCAGGCTTTAACACCGCCTCGGTGCCAGTAATTCGCCGCCTTGCGGCCGATGAAGTAGGGGTCATACGCATGCCCCTCTACATCGAAATGGGTGAAGGAGGTGACTTCTGAACCCACATCCTATTCCCCCTCGCAGGTCACGCTTGCAGGAGGATATTGTAGAGATACGAACAAAAAAATATGAGGTAATAATATGAATAAAAATACGAAGCTAGAAGAACGAATGAAAGAAGACCAGATTGCTTCTATCGGTATCGGTGCCATGATTGTTTTCATTGCATTGATTCTGGTTGCAGCGGTAGCGTCTGCGGTTATCATCCAAACGGGTGAAAAATTGCAACAAAACGCACAGCAAACTGGGTCGGATACACAAGAAGAAATTGGTGGTAAAATCAACATTATCACTGTCTGGGTCGGAGATCAATCTGATTGCGATGGTGATGGCGATGGTGATGGAATTGGCAATGCAAACGACGAAGATGAGGAAGACGTATGTATCACTTTGGTATACGAATTAGCGGCCGGTTCTGAACAAATGACAGAAGACCAAGTTCACTGGTCAATCACTTGTTTGGATGACCCTAATGCGGTCAATCCTACCTTACAGAAGATATGGGGTACATTTGATGGATTTCCTACAAATTTAAATGCATATGCAGGTGCTAATACCATCCCAACAAATACAATGAACCTAGACACAGTGAATGTTGACGGTAGCCAAAAGTTCGTCAATGAAGGTGGAGCGATCGATGACGCTCCTGAAGCAAATGATGATGATGAGGATACCCTTAATCCAGGTCAAGTATACATGATTTCGATAAAGACTAATGGAGACACTCAAGAAGTAGCTAGTGACAACAATGGTGTCTCAGATGCTCCCGAGCAAGCTCAAGGAGAATGCAACCCTACTTTGAATGAACAACACAGTTTGACTATCAGCGTCGTAGGTGGCGGTACAACCATCGAGATTCTATCTTACACAAGCACGGACGAAGGAGCACAGGTAGTTTGAGGTGATTATGATGAAAGATAATATGAAAAATGATCACCTAGGTTCAATTGGAATCGGTGCAATGATTGTATTCATTGCTTTGATTTTGGTTGCTGCTGTTGCATCAGCAGTGATCATCCAAACCGGTGAAAAATTGCAACAAAATGCCCAGCAAACCGGTTCGGACACACAAAGAGAAATCGCAGGAAAAATCAACATCAAGAAAGTAATTATTCACGACGCAAGTGACGTATTCATGTACTTTGAATCCAGTCCAGGTAGTGATGTACTCGATGTTACTGATATCGCATATCAGGCTGCTTGTACAAACGGCAACGGTGCGACTGCTGGTTATCAATTCCTAGCGGGAGTATTCGGCGACGGAGATGCCACTGATGACGATGATGAGTACTTTGCTTACTCAGAAGATACCATGGGGCCAACAGATGACGGAGGCGATGCTGATTCTGGAGATGTTGAAGCAGTATCTAGTGGAGATGGTGATGATACCTCTCGAGAATCATTGTTAATCAACCCTGGCGAAAACTACGTTATCAAGATGGACTTTGAACAAGGTGCTGGCGCAGATTGCGGTACCGGCGACCTAAGCATTAAC
>MDTE01066337.1_pt1 | contig 13603 bp, 8 predicted proteins | sample 811231 | NCBI WGS metagenome assembly MDTE01 (sample SAMN05326651, study PRJNA326480) | marine metagenome | isolation source: seawater | place: Indian Ocean: Red Sea | collected 2010
ATACCAGGTGTTTTCGCTGCTCCTCACGGCGTCCTTGGCGCCCTGCTTGGTGATCACCTTGGCGGGGTCAGAGGACAGGGGCAGAAACGTGTTGCCCTTGTAGCTGGTGCCAGTCCACCAGTCCGTGTTCTTGTTCTCCGCGGCGTTCTCGTCCAGAGGGGCCTGGGGCACCCTGAGCGCCTGCCTCCACCAGGTGGCGTTATCCTCGTCGGGCTTGGCACGTAGATGCAGCTTGTCCTCCTCAATAGCCTTCTGCAGCTCCACTAGGTGCCAGAAGGCCGCCTCTCTATACAGCTGCGCTAGCAAGTTCCTATCCTGCGGCAACGTGCCGTCCCGCAGGAACACCAGGATGTACCTGAACAGCCACCAGTCACGGTCGAAATAAAACACCCCATTTTGATCCTTTGCGATTGGAGGATTTTCTTGGCACAGCTGTGCCAACAGCGAGGCAGAATCCCTCAACAATACGTCATCACTCACCTCAAACATCTATCAGGGAAGGGGAGTTGGAAAAAGGAAAGATTAGATTTTTCGTCATGTCGATGAGTATTCTGGCCGTAATCAAACTTACCAGTCCTCCAACATTGATCTGCAGGCACCGTGTAGGCAGTGCCTTGAGCGTGGACGGTATCCAGTGCTCGCTTTTCAAGGATTTGAGACCTTGTTTATACTCCTCCAACGCCTCTGCCGTGGTGCGTAGATAGCGCCTCTCCTCTCGCAAGAAGGCCCTTTGACGAATGAGCTGCTCTGTCTTCTCAATCATGACTTTCACGCGCTCTCCAGCAACTGCCGCCTCCAGGCTATCCTCCACATGGAAGAGCCTCCGAATGTGGTAGAGTTTCTCCAATTGCTGCACGGTGGCCATATTCTACGCCGCTACTTTTTATCTGTAACTACACCCAGGCACTCTTCTCACCCCGTCAATACCGTCAGCACCCTTCAAGAGTACTACTACGAGCACTAAATCTGCTTTTGCGGAGCAACTCCTATAATTTTCCAAGGCCGCCCCGCTCAGGAAACTGTAATCGTCTTGTTTGGTGCTGTAGCCAAGTCGTTGAGCTGAACTGTGATTCAGCCGACTAGAAGAGGGACATATCAGGGCTAGGAAGTGACGCGTGTGTTGGAATTAGGGTTTGCTGACATCGAAAACGAGCCATGGAGACCATTAACGGGGCACCCATCATTGATGTCTTTCTGCCGACGTACAGAGTGGAACCCGAGGAGCACGAGAAATTCTATCCTAGTGTAGCTAGAGATGTGGCAGAGAAGGTGGTGTTCAGTGTAATCAACGCTGGAGGAGACGAGCCTGCCTACGATGACAAGGAAGCCCAAGACATGAGCTTGGACATCTCGGACAGGGTCCGCGAGGAGATGGCTAACGTGCTGAAAGGTTCACGGTATAAAGTTGTCGTGCAGACAATTATTGGACAGGTAGCAGACCAGGGAGTGCGCGTGGCTTCCCGATGCCTGTGGGATCCTTCCACTGACAACTACGCTGAGTACAGCTATGAGGGCAAGAGCCAGTTCATCACGGTACTAATTTTCGCCCTTTACACGGATTAAGGATCAAAGAAGGAATTATATATAGAAGGAATTATATGAGACTCTGTTGTTTGTGATGTGGATACGATAATCATCGTCAGTTGACCCTTGTCCAGCTCTCAGCACCGCCCAGCAATACATTGTCAATCAGGCGGACGCCACCCAGCTTTAGCGCTGTAGATAGTACTGCACCATTCTCCCCTATCTTTTCTATGTCTTCTAGCTCCTCCATGGAGTGGGGTGATGCTATAGACAGATATTCTATGCTTCTGACCAAGGGCTCGCTTCGAAGACTCTCCTCGACTACCGCCAGGATATCGCCCACTCTCCGGTTGGGGCGACTGCTATAAAACTCCTTCCCCTTGCTCAGCGACTGATATATTATCCCAGCTACTGCGCGCTCCTCCTCATTTAGGTACGCGTTGCGTGAGCTCATGGCCAGACCGTCCGCCTCCTCCCGCATCGTAGGAACCACCACGATCTTGATGTTCATGCACAAGTCACGCACCAGGCTCTTGATTAAAACGCACTGTCCCGCATCCTTCTGCCCAAAGAATGAGGCGTCTGGCTGGACGATATTGAAGAGCTTTGTCACGACAGTTGCCACGCCGCGATAGAACTGTGGCCTAGCAACACCCTCTCTCGTGGTGTCCATTCCACTCGGTTCCACATGCACTATCTCCATATTGGGGTCACCGTACATCGTCTCTTCAGTGGGTAAAAACACAAGATCCACACCAGCTGACTCAAGCATTTCGAGGTCTTGTTCCAGAGTCCTTGGGTATACATCGAGATCCTCTCCAGGACCAAACTGCGTCGGGTTCACGAATATAGACGCAACCGTATAGGTATCAGGTTTTAATGTCTTGGCTGCATCAACCAGGCTTATGTGACCGGCATGCAAAGCTCCCATTGTCGGCACGAAGGAGACCGCCTTGCCCTTGAGCTTCTGCTCCTTGACAATCTCTCGAATCTCAGCCACATCCGACACGGTAGCAATTCCTCTACACTGAGCTGAATATGCAGCAAATTGAGTAAGGGTGTTCCTGGAAGCGTATAAGTGTCTCAGTGACCTCCTCAACATGGCTCGAAGTGATTCGTTGTCTTTAGCCACAAATTTCACTACAACACATGATATCAGAGCTTCTTTCTGAACATGATCAAAAGTAGATAGTATCAAACCACACCAGGGTCTACTGATACGGACTCGATGATCTCGTTAATACCTCCAAATCTACTTTTTCCCGACTCGACGAGCGCTTCCGACACGACGGCCAGTGAGCTCATCGTGAGTGGGACCTGTGCTGTGCAAATATTACAAGGAGGTCATAGAAGGCCATGAAATTGCCATTTATATGTGCACTGGCAGTGCTTCTGCTTACTGAGGTGGCGAGAGGCTGGGGTTGGATCACCGCGTCTCGTCACCCTTCATTAACCTCTCTCCGCATGGTTAATGTCGATAGTTTGCAGCAGCAAATGCAGGAGGGCGGCACGAAGGTCTTGAATGAGGGCGGGCAGGCCGTAAAGGGCGTCTATAGCGTCATGAAGGAGGTAGGGGGCCTGCCTGCGACGCCCGAGAGCGTGGGGTCTCTCTGCGATAGGATCGATAGCGAGCGCGACCAGTTCAAGCTAAGCACGCTGAAGGCGAAGCGATATCTGGTATTATCGAAGATTCTCAGAAACGACCGGGATCTCTACAAGCAGACTGTCTTGCTGTTCAGCAGCCAGATCCCTCGCTCGGAGCTGCCCAACCTGCAGGACATTCCCTACTACAATACTACATATGTGACACCCACGACGTCACAACTAAGTGTGGGCGATCTAGCGTACCAGAAGAGTCTGATGGAGGCGGAATTGGTAGAATCTAGCAGCGTGGCCAACCTCACCTTCACTAACTCACCTCTCGACACCATTCTGCTGGCCATCTTCCGCGGTATGGTGCAGAAGGAGGTGAGCTACAAGTCACCTATTGCTGACATCAAGGGTTTATTGGATGAAGGGCGCACCTATATGCTCAGCGACGAGGGTACGGAAGAGAATCAGCACCAAATGGTGCGTACCGTGTTGGGCGGTCTGCTCACGCCCTTTCTACCACCGTTCTACCGTATATTCATGGCAGGCATCGTGCCCTGCGAGGAGAATGGAGATCCAGAATGGCTTATCAATGCATTTGGGGCGGTTAATAAGGCTCTTGTGGGTGAGAGGGGCTCGTTGGATCAGGGGCCTCTCGCTCCAGGCAAGTCTCTCTTTGGAGGGCCATTATTCTACGCGCCGTTCCTGACCAGTGTGGTTACACCACCCTTTCTCAAGTTTCTTGTAGGCCCCTCACGCACGAACTACCGGAAGGACGGGCAAGTAGGGGGCATTGTGGTGGAGAAGTGCAAGTTCTTGCAGGAATCGGGCTGCAAGGGCATGTGCTTGCACCAATGCAAACTGCCCGCACAGCAGTTCTTCGCTGACTCGCTGAAGCTCCCTCTAACTGTGGAGCCAAACTTCGCAACGCAAGAGTGCCAGTGGTCCTGGGGACAAGAGCCAGTGCCGCCTGCCGAGGACCCCGCCTGGCCCAAGGGCTGCCTAGTTGACTGCCCCACAAGATTCATCATCAAGAAGAGCTCCTCCTAAGGGGTGCTATGATAAGTATGAAGAAGTGAGCATTATTGTTCAAATATGCATCATAATGACAAATTGTCCAATTTTTACAGCTGTCATGTTTCTGTAAGTGCTGCCCTTATTTTGTCGAGTGCAATGCTTCCTTTGAGTTTCTTCTGGGATTCTTTCGCGTTAGTTAAGCTGCCTGTGATTAGGACTTGGCAAGCTTCCAGTTGGTCAGAGGATGATCCTACATGCTTGGCATAGACCTCTTTCAGAGACTCAAAGTACTCGGTCGCCTCCTCAAACTCCACTTCGGGACGCGTGCACAGAATGAAGACTGCAGACACCTGCCTAATCTGCCCGTCTGTCTGGAACTGGTGGTAATCTTCACTGAATGTGATCCCACTAGTGCCACTCCGAATCCAGAAGGGAGCACCCTTCTCAGCCGCGCTGATAGCCCGCATCTGGCAGAAGATGGCATAGAGCTTGAGGGAGTGGTAGATGCTCCGCGTCTCATCATCTCCACCCTCGCACCCAGCCTTGAGCAGCAGCTGCCCAGACTCCAATGAAACCACATAGAACCTCTCCATTGCGAAGTTATTGCTGTTTAGCGTTAAATTCGCTCCTCCTCCTCCTCTCAGATGAAACTCTGGCACACTATCGGAAGCCTCTATATCTAAATGTGACTTGGTAACATGTTTCGTCCATGGAATCGTCACAGCATAGGCAAATTAATCATGTATGATTTCGTGTACAACTTTTCCGAACTCACCTCTGTACCTCTCGTTGCGATAGGAGAGCGATTGAAAGTGATCGATCGTAGGGTACTGTGGCCAACTTGTCTGCGTATAGGGTAGCTAGAGGTCACGATGAAGCTTGTGTGGGCCAGGGCTTTCGTCCTCGTGTTTGTTGTTTGTCAGGGCCTCGTCATGGCTCAGGGCGACGAGACAGGTGATGTGGCTGCCCAGTCGATGGAGCAAGTGATCCCACCGATGTATGTGTTGAACCTGGATAGGTCTAAGGAGCGCTGGGAGACGGCAAAAGCTGTGATGCAAGAGGCCGGGCTCGACGTGAATCGATTCCCTGCAGTAGATGGGCGCCAGTTGTCCAAGGAGGAGCTTCTGAAGGAGTCGACGCGTATGGCAGCATTTTTTCAGCCACGAGGGGTGATAGGGTGCTATTTGAGTCACAAGAAGTTTTGGAAAATGGTCGTGGACAACGACTTGCCAGCTGCTATTGTGTTCGAGGATGATGTGGAACTAGTGGATGGATTCAAGGAGAAGCTGCAATATAACCTGGGTAGACTTGCGGCTGAAAAAGATAGTAAAAGCCAGAACTACGATGTCATCATGTTAGGGGCCATTGGACGCGTGCATCCACAAGGAAAGGATGCCATTGGGAGCTTGTTCTTCTCGCACTACATCGGGGGCAAGCGGCCTCTGAAGATCATTAACGACTATAGATACCAACCTCGCCGACCTGCAGGCACACATGCCTACATGGTGTCCAATAAAGGCGCACGGAAGCTGCTGGAGCTGTGCAAGAAGGCCTCTTATCACGTGGATCTGGATGCGTGGCGGCATCCGGAGCTGGACATCACGATGTTCCAGCCCATGTTAGCATACCAGACATTCGAGCATACGTCCCTGACGGATGTGAAAAGAGAAAGAAATCCAGTTGCTCGCACTTTGTTGTCCACAGGGCCGATGAAGCGCCTGCGGGAGTGGGCAGCCGATCCGCACACGCGCCAACCCTGGTCACACGTGCTGGCCGAGCCGCTCATTCAACTGGGGAAAAATGGCCCTGTGCTGACAGTAGAGAGGCACTGCATAATTGTAATGTCATTTGTTACCGCTACAGCCGTGTTTGAGTACAAGGGGCAGCACAAGAAGGCCATGTACGCGGTGGGCGGCGGCCTCACCTTCGTTAGCACCATCCGGAGCATCATCTACCTCCTGATGAACTGGCGGTAGGTAATGGAGGTGGGAAGAGAAATTGCTTGTTTTCATTATATCTACACTGTTACTGCACTGATACATCTTGCACACGTCATGTCTACTCTCTCCCTCCACTACTGCTGGGTGGCGCATTTGTTGTTCCTCTGCCTGTAGCTGGGGTCTGTCTTGCTGGCCAGCTGCTTGTTATACGGGATCTGCCACAGGATCTTGTGCGGCACATCCTGCACCATGTCCACGTCGTAGCCTAACTCGGCGAATGTACCGAAGTTGGGGAAGCCGTGCCGCGACCCGTTTCTCACGAGGAAGATCTCCAGCTGGCCGGGCCCTTGCACCAGACAGCCCTCAAAGTCCCCCAAGTCGGGCTCACCGTATTGGCGCAAATAAGGCGCCTTGAACTTGTTCATCTGCCGCGTCCAGTGGTCTGGCAGATAGTCGTTATACCATGCCTTCATGTCCGCTGCGTACAGATCTTCGAATTGAGCGGATCGGATGCCAGCCGTCTTCAGACCCGCCTGGACCCTCTTGGCCATGTCCTTCGAATCCCCCTCGATCTCGCCGCTGTCCTTCTCCATCGTTTCCAGCAATATCTCCCTAGAGATGTAGGACAGCGGGAATGTGGTGCTGCACATGAGGCGCTTGCCCCGGTCTTGGCCTACCAGCTTGATGAAAGGCTTGCCCTTGAACTCCGCCTCGATGATCTTCACAATTGTCTCCAAGACACGCTTGATTAAGGGGTGCCGAGGAGCAGATACGATGGCCCAGTTCATGAAGAATCGATTATTGAACGGTTTGATGACAGGATTGGTCTTAGGGAAGCGACTGTCCAAACTCGGCCTTGAGAGGCGGAAGGAGTCGATGTAGCATTTGTCTCCATCAAATGGGTATCTCTCTTGTCCAGCAATGTATTTGTCGTCCTCTTGGATAATCTCATCAAATGGCTTCCCTATGGTCGAGTCATCGTCCATATAAATGCCGCCATGATGGTATAAAGTGGCCAGCCTCCAGATCTCGGGTCGACTGCAGCTAATGCCAGGGTTCAGAATATCGTACACTGCGTACACACTCGTGTTGCCCCACACCTTGAGCATATACTCGTCCTTTGCATCGTTGTCAAAGTAGTTCATCCTCCACAGAGGGTTGCGGTCTCTTATCCCCTTGTGATGATCGGGGTGGCTGTCATTGCGATTGCGAATAGCAAACCACAACTCCCTCGGAACGTACTTATTGAGGGACCGGCCCTTGTGATCCTCTTTGATTATCTCCAGGTCAGACGCAGAGTCGTGTAGACTGCCCGCAAAGTGCTCTGGGAACACGGGAAGACGAAATCGGGCCTTGTCGAATGGAGGACCCTCATCCTCCACCAATTCACGCCGTGCAGATGTAAAAACTGCCGTAGCCAATAACAGTAGGATTATCAGTATGCGCAGCATAATTGTAATCGTCACCGTGAACTGTTCATGTCTGTATGTCGGTCAGAACGTGGGAGCTCTAACAAAGTTTTGATCACCTAGTTCATCACCATCTTGGTCAAGTGAGCTCCCAAAAACAGACAAAGGCGTCTTGTGTAATCAGCGATATGACCACTAGAAAATCATGTCGTCTACGTTGTGTGGAAGAGGCGTGAACGATTACCTCGATTAGAACACCATGTTTGATGGCAAAGTGCAGACGAGTCGCAAGTACGGCGGGTCTCGTCGGGATCGAGGAGGCTCACAGAGCCGCGGAAATATCGTGGAACAAGCACGGCTGGAGCGAGAGGGGCGTGCTTTGGAAAAGCAGCGGAAACAAGCCGCTGTTTGCATTCAGGCCCTCGTGAGAAGGGCGTTGAGCAACGTCAAGTGCAAGAATATGCTGCGACAGGAGTTCGACACATCCCTTAACAACATCAACAAGATGAGTGCGCTGCTCAAAAGCGCGGGTAAGACGTTCATCGTGCCTTCAGCGGTGATGCAAAAATGTCTTCGGACCTTCCTAATGTTCTTCGACCCGAGTACGGATGCCCAGCGCGTAGGCATGGTCATGTCTCTGTATCTCAAGTATATTTTAGAGGAGGAGAGTAAGCTGGAGCTTTTGAATGAGGAACTGAGAGGGTCTTGGGTGCAACTCTTGGGTAGACTGTACGAGCTCTCCTTTCGGCTCTTGCGGGAGAATGCCGAGAACAACAACCGCAATAACAACAATAGTGTGACCATGGACGTGATTCGAAGTATATTTCTCGCCTCTACTGCTCTGTGCGGTGCAGGGAACGAAAGGATCGCCATCACGGCCATGGCTCCCTTGTTTATCGGAGAGAATTGCTCCTGCCTCAAGGTCTCCCTGCAGCAGGGGGACGAGGAGACGACAGAAGCGGTCATGCTGGTGCTAGTGGAGGCCTTGAAGGGAGTGCCTATTGCACAGCTCTTTCAGCAGCTTGCTAAGAACCCACATGACCAACAAGACCCCTGGGTGCGCGTGATATGGGCCCTGACATGTGACGTCCTGTCGATCGAGAAACTCACAGTGAGGGCGAGTGCGAAGGACCTGCTGCACATCTTGGGTGCAGAGGGCGGCATTGGGTGGCGCATGTGTCTTTTCCTACTTCTGCACAGGTTGAGGGTGGGAACACAAGAGAGGGCCGTGAAGCAGAACGTACTGGCCAACTACTTCGCCCACATAGAGCTTGAGGTGGCGAGCGTGGAGCAGGTCTGCGAGGTGCTATGGCCGTCCACTCTCTCCCTCAACTGTGAAGAAAACTCCTCCTTCGCGTGGTTGCGCTTAGTGGACCAAGTGCTACCTCCATCCGATGCAGCCCCGAGAAGCTCTACCAGCATGGACACCATCCTGCGTGTGCTCGTGAACAAGGAGCTCATCGCGTGCTCTTTGCGACGCGGCCTGCAGAGCTCGAGTATGGACACGGCCACAGCCGTCATGAGCCTCTACGGTAAAATATTGCTGTGGCACGAGCACGATGAGCGTGTAACACAAGCGATATTGGGCACACGCTTTTCTTGCCGCGAGTTGAATGGCCTGATGTGGGCCTTCTTGCGGCAATCGCTCAACCTGGGCGTCAGCACCACTGGAGAGGCTATCTTCAAGAGCGCCTTGGACGCCCTATATCCGGGACAAGGAGGAAATTCCTCTCATTCCCGCATTCTATACTGTATGCTGCTGTTCTCTCGGAGCCTGTACCACGAGCTGTGGGTCATGGACGACGAGGACTTCTTGGCCTCGGGCTGTGTGGTGGGTGAGGCGGAGATGACCACCCTCATTGGCCTGCTCAATGCCGCCCTCCTGCGCTTTTATCGTCTCGCTGTCGCCAAGGACGTCGCAGCAGCACCACCACCTCCTTTCTCATCTCCTCCTACTGATAAAGCCCTGCGCCAGGCTGTGCACACCCACGTGACGAAACTGTACAACCAGGTCTTCGAAATTGATGACAGGCGCCGCTTTTTCCCAGATCAGCGCATCTGGCAGTGGACATCCATTCCCGAGCAAGACTTGGTGCTAGGCTCTGGCGGTGGAGGACAGTCTCAGTCTGGCGACACCTTGCCACCCCCGCCGCCACTCCAGGATGGGGAGGAAGAGGGCGAGGGCGAGGGAGACCTGATGGACGTGGAGGCAGGCGGAGGCGACGGCTCACCTGCTAAGAGGAGCCCTCTCCGCAACCCTGTGACATGGAAGGCGCTGCTAGACCACCCTCAAGTGATTCCCTTCAAGAAGCGCGTGGCCATCTTCCAGGACTTGCTTGAGGAGGACAAGAGCAGGGTGCAAGGTGACGCCTTTGGGGGCTGGAGTCGTGGTGTTCGCATCAACGTGGACAGAAGCGATGTGGTGCAGTGTGCTTGGAACGAGTTGAATAACCTGGACAGTGAGACTCTGAAGGGAAGGCTCCAGGTGGAATTCATCAGCAAGCAGGGCTACCACGAGGCGGGCATAGACGGCGGCGGTCTTTTCAAGGAATTCATGGATGACTTAATTTCACATCTATTTGGGCTGGAGCAGGGCCTCTTCGTGTCCACAGGCGAGCACTTGCTCGTACCCAACCCAGCAGCACGTGAGTCCGATCACGTGGCATTGTTCAATTTCGCGGGCAAGATGCTGGGCAAAGCACTGTATGAGTCCCTACTCGTGGATCCCCAGTTCTCGGGTCTGTTCCTGAACGTGCTGCTGGGCAAGCAGAACCAGAGTGATGACCTCGTGTATCTGGACCAGGAGCTGTACGCCAGCATGAAGAAGCTCAAGCACATGGCCATGGCGGGTGAGGATGTGGGTGCGCTTGACTTGTACTTCGAAGCGCAGCGCACAGGGGCGCTGCAGGGAGATGTCACCACCCACGAGCTACTTCCTGGCGGGTCGAACATCAAGGTCACATCCGTCGAATTGTGCATTAAATACATACACAGATTCGCCGATTTCAAGCTTAACCAGGAGTTCAAGCTTGCCAGTAATGCCTTCAACAAGGGCTTACACGCCATCATTCCAAAGGACTGGATCTGTCTGTTCAGCCCGAGTGAGCTGCAGCAGGTGATCGGGGGCGAGAAAAGGGGCATCGACATGGACGACATGAAAAGACATTCAAACTACGCTGGCGGCTATGCGGAGTCCCAGCCCTATATGCAGGCCTTCTGGCGTATCGTGGGGGAGATGGACATCGAGCAACAGGGCAACCTCCTCAAGTTCATCACTTCGTGTTCTCGCCAGCCTCTCCGCGGCTTCGCGGAGCTAAGCCACCTGATTTGCATCCAGAAAGTGCCCCAGTTCACCGAGGACCAGTTCAGGGAGGCCACTACCCCAGGATCACTCAGTGCCAGGCTTCCCTCTGCCGCGACGTGCGTCAACCTGCTCAAGTTGCCGGAGTACGACAGCGCCGAGACACTCAAGGAGAAGCTGCTCTACGCCATCACCAACAACAACACAGGCTTCGAGCTCTCATAACCAATAAAGCTAGGTTTTTACACTCATCATACACATTGTTCAACGATTATAGTAATTGGCACGGAATCTGTCCTCTCACTTCCCACTCTTCCCTTTTACCCCGTGTACTTGATGGTGGTATAGTATCTCTCCGTGAGCTCAGCGAAGAAGGCCTTGCCTGCAGGGCTTAGCATGGGCGCAATGGGGGACTTCCTTCCGAATCCACCACAGCCATCGGCCAGGGCGAACACGCCTGAGAGAACTCCATCGAGTCCACGGCTCCTCTGGCTGGCGGCGAGTACCTCGATGATAGTGGCTGCGGCCCCGGCGAAGTAGCGTTTAAGATTGCGCATTCCGGCGATGGAGAGCAAGATTCTCCTCATGAGAGCTAGTGCGCGGGACTCCCTCCCTGCTCCTGCTACTCCTCCTGGTCCTGCTTGGAGCAGATAGAGGAGCGTTCTGGCCAGGCCCAGGGACAGCAAGGGGAAGCAGTACTCCAGGGCGGGCGACAGGTGAAGCGCGATCTCCTGCAGCATGGCAAGGCAGTGCTCCACCGTCCTCAGGGCCACGTCACTCTCGCTTTCGCTGCTCTGTGCACTGAGGATATGCAGCTGCGACGTCATCACCACGTATGTGTAGATGACCCGCGTGACCCACTCGGTGCGGTCTCCCCCACTCTCCTCGGAGACGGGGTGCGTGTCGTCACCCAGCTTCTGTCTCTTCCGCGCATTCGCACTTCTGCTCACCATGCAGTGGAAGAAAGCCACCTCTTCATCCTTCGCGCTCAGAAGCAGCTCGGAGGAATCGTCTAATACTGCAGCACGGCTCGTGGTCATGCGAGGAGTGAGGGCGGCTCCGTGGATCTTCGAGGAGGCGTCAAGCAGCAGGGCCCTGGCAGAGGACACTACGAGGGTGTCCACGAAGCTACTGTCTAGGACACGCACAGTTAGCATAGCGCGTGAGCAGTCAATTGCATCAGAGGAGCAGCAGCGGTAGGCGTCCATGCGCTGCAGGCAGGCCTGAGACAGGCCCGGGTCACCGCGTCTCTGCAGCTGCACCTCGGCAAAGACTCGCACCAGCCCAGCACGTAGCTTAGCAGGGCGTATCTCGACTCTTTGCAGTAGACGCAATATAGCTTCAAAGACGGTCTCGGCACTGCTCTGGGAGACCATCTCCATGCCCGCCTCGCGGTGCACCTCGAGCACATCCCCCACCACCCCAAGCACGGCGGTGAGTGCCTCAGAAGTGGCGGTTTGTAGCCCATATGACACGATGTGGCGAAGTAAACCCTCTAGACTCGCAGACAGATTTGCTGTCATGCCCACACATGAGCGCAGAAGGGCTGCCTGGGTGTAAAATTTGCAAGTCTTGGCGTCCTGCAGCGACAAGGGATCGCAGTGCTGGGGCGACAACAGAGCCGTGATGGGCGCCTGTAGGTTGGCCTCCATCTGCGCATCAATGAGCCCAGAAATGTCATCCTTACAATGCTGTAGCTGCGCCCAGTTAAGTCGAGAGAGGCACTGGCGGAGCACACCAATCGACTTGAGATAGGTGGCGTAGCCGTGGACCGTCCTCTCTGGTGGCAGCAGAAAGGCCTCGCATAATGCCTCCACGTCCTGCACTAGGGCTTGAGAGGACTTATCCTCCATAGCAGCTCTACTGGCCTCCTCTAGGCCTTTGCTCAGGAGCATGTGCATCAACAGGCCTACGGAAGGCATGTCCTCTTGGCAAGCACACTGAAGCAGACTGGCCGCCTTGTCGCTCCACTCCCAGCTATGGAGCAGACTGCGTGGCATAGTACCCGAGCCTTGCACACTCCACACCAGCAGACAGGCAGCAGTCTCTACCACAGAAGCTAATTCGGGCAGATTTCCTTTCTTTGCAGCGGGCTTCTTGCTAGTGGTGCTGGGCAGCAGCCCTAGCACCCTTTCCACGCCTGCGAAGACAATCTCTAACAGAGCGTGCTCCTGTCCTGCTCCGAGGGGGCTAAAGCGGTCTAAAGAGGCGTAGCGGCGACAGAATGCCATAACCCGGCCTGCCCAGCCCAATCTGTCAGGAGAGAGGGCCTTCTTCCCCTTAATGAGCAGGCCCACCCTTGAGAGGGACGAGGAGTAGGCCCGGGAGAGTACTTCCGCCAGCACGTGGTTGTCGCGCACATAGGCCCACTGGTGCACATCACTGGTGTCATCGCCACCAAATAGGCTCTCTAGCAGCTTGCATTCGCCCAGCAGAGCGTCCATCACCACGGAGTCCACCTCCGAGTCAGCCGCGTCGTCCACAAGGTCGGCGTGCTGAAGCAATAGCAGGGGCCTCTCTTCCGTCGCAGTATTGGCCTTCACGTACTGCTCCACTACCTGGAGCACTGTCTGGGCAGCATCAGCCGTGGCCGCGCCTTGCTCGCTCTGCAGCTGCATTACGTACACGTAGCTCACGGCAGAGAAAAGCAGCAGGTGGCCCAGGAAGTCCTCTTCGTTGCTGGTCTGGGCGGCAGTCCCCTTACCTTTGCCCTTGCCCTTGCCTTTGCCCTTGCCTTTGCCTGTACTCTTGTCGTTTAGACCTGGTTTCAAGAGTTTGGTGGATACCAGATCGAAGTAGGGCTGCCACTCTTCCAGGTGAGA
>MDTE01169815.1_pt1 | contig 13601 bp, 15 predicted proteins | sample 811231 | NCBI WGS metagenome assembly MDTE01 (sample SAMN05326651, study PRJNA326480) | marine metagenome | isolation source: seawater | place: Indian Ocean: Red Sea | collected 2010
ACAATACCTAGAACTTATTCAGAGATCGATACTTTAAGAGCGAAATTTGAAAAAGAAAACCAACCAGAAAAACTTAAAATATTGGAGGATATTAACGCGTACGTTGAAGATTTAGAAAAATATTATTCATCTGTATAGTTGACAAAAAATAAAAAATACTTAATTAAAGACTATGGCATTTAAAGATTCTACAGACGAAAAATTTAGCGATCAAATAGGTGGAAGTAAACTTTCACTAATTCAATTTTCAGCCTCATGGTGTGGACCTTGTCAGCAACTTAAACCGATAGTAGAGAAAATTTCAAATGACATGCCAGATAAAATAGATTGCTATTATCATGATATTGAAAGCCAACCTAATGAGCCAACTAAGTATTCAGTGAGAGGTGTACCAACTATTCTTTTATTTAAAGAGGGAAAACTTTTAGGAACAAAAGTTGGTGCCTCAACTGAAAAAGATATGCTTGAATTTATCAAACCACATATTTAATTTTTATTTAAAATACTTCCACAGTTATAAAGACTACCAAAACAAACGATAAGTTTTTTCTCCGCACTGCTTATTTTCTTCAATGCTTCAGTAAAATTATCACTTTTTTCTGCATTAAATTTATTTTTAGTAGCTATTTTATATAGTTTTTGAGCCGAAACAGAACTAACTTCATTCTCGATTGGCATTGTTACAATTTTTTTAAATACGCCTTTAAGCTGCTTAATAAACAAATCTGGTTCTTTGTTTTTAGTCATAGCCCAAATTCCATATTTTGGAGTTTTTATTGTTTTTAAATAACCTGCGAGGTTTTTTGCATCAGCAACTGCATGCGCTCCATCAATCATAATAGTCTCATTTTTTTGAAGTTTATTTTTAATATTGCCTTTATTCAAATATTGGAAACGACCCTCAAATGAAAGTTTAGGTAAAGTTTTTTGAATAATTTTTTTATTAATATTAAGATCTAGAGCTATTTTAATTGCTAGACAAATATTTTCAAACATACCTTTAGAGTAAACATTTTTTGTATTAAGTTTAATTGTCATTTTTTTATCTCGATAATAAAATAAGTTACCTTTTTTAATTAATTTCCATGAATCTGGATATGTAACTTTACTTCTATTTTTTTTTAAGTACATCTTAATTCTTTTTAAAACATATTGGGACTGCTTACCTATATAAATATTTGTAAAATTGCTTAAGAAGTTTACGTCTTCTCTAATAACTTCATTTAAAGTCTTCCTTCTTAAAAAATTTAAGTGTTGTTTATTTATATTTGTACAAATTTGAAATTTAGGAAAATCATGAACATTATTAGAATCTAATCTCCAGAGCGCTCCTGTTTCTTGGATATTATAGTCAGCATTTATTTTTGAGGCATGAATAATATAAACTAAAGTTAGACATTCATAAATTGTCAAAGGAATATTTAATTTTTCTATTTCTTTTATAGTCTCTTTAATTTCTTTGAGTGATAAATATCTATTACCCATATAAAATCTTTCCCTAATGTCTCGAAGCGAAGGTGAAATATGAGCTGTCACTTTTTTTTTATTAGCTTCAATAAATGACTTTAAAGAAAATAATGTAGTAAATTTACCAGACTCACCAACCACTGAAATTACATTTTTTAGTTTTTTTTCAGGGTATTCTAATATGCTCAGCGCTAACTTAATTCTTTTAAGACCAAATTTAACAGATTTATTAAATAATTTATGATTAGCTAGCTGATTGTATAGTTTGATCGACTGTGACATTGGACTCTTGTTTAGCCTGAGCCTCTGCTTTTTTCAATATAACATTTAGCAATGTTCCTATAGTTGAGTTTAAATATTGTCTCTCAACAATTAGATCTATTCCTCCATGTTCTTTCACATATTCAGCAGTTTGAAAATTATCAGGTAGTGTTTCTCTGACAGTATCTTGAATAACTCTTCGGCCAGCAAAACCTATTACACTTTTAGGTTCACTTATTAATATATCTCCAAGCATAGCCCAGGAAGCAGTTACTCCACCAGTTGTTGGGTTGGTTAAAACAACAATAAATGGAATATTTTTTTTCTTCAATTCATTAACTGCCAAAGCTGTTCTTGACATTTGCATTAGTGCTATGGAACTCTCGTGCATACGTTGACCCCCTGAACAGCTAAAAAATATATAAGGTAAATTATTTTCAATTGCACGCTGGGCTCCAGCTATAAAAGCCTCTCCAGATGCTGCACCAAATGAACCACCAATAAATCTAAAATCTTGTGCTCCAACTACAACTTCTATGTTTTGAATTTTTCCTTGAGCAATTATTATAGCATCATCTTGACCAGTGAGTTTTCTTGCATCTCGCAAGCGGTCTATATATTTTTTTTTATCTTGAAAATTTAAAGGATCGTCTTTTGGTAGAGGTGTTTCGACTATTTCAAATTGTTTATCATCAAAAAAAGTTTTAAATCTTTCTTTACAAGTTAGCTTATGGTGTTCCCCGCATTTCGGACAAACTTTCTGGTTGGAATTCATATCTTCAGAGTAGATTAAATTTTTGCAGCTACAGGTAGTCCACAAGCTTGCTTCAGTTTTAGAAGATCTCTTTTCAAAAAGAGATTTGATTTTTGGTTTTATAAATTTTGTTATCCAATTCATAATATTTTTTTTTTCAGATTGTACACAACTTTATCTAACTTTGTGACAGGATTTTGTCTCAATCTTAGCGAATTAGTAATGGTTTTGCAAAGGAAACTGCCGCAAACGAGGCCTTGGGCTGTTTTTAAAGCGGAAATATTTTTATCTGTAATACCAAAGCCTATAACAAGATTCTTTCTAGGGTTGATTCTTTTTATCATATTGTAGTTTTTGATAATGTTCTTAGGGGAAACTTTTAGCTTCCCTCCTGTGGTAGAAAGCATTGAAATATAATAAATCATATCATGTGAGTCATTAATAATCTTTTTCATTCTTTTTTTTGTAGTCGTAGGTGATAATAGCTGGACAAAAGTTATTGATTTTTTTTTGCATTTTTTTGCAAAATTTTTATTCTCAGGCCAAGGTAGATCAACAACAATTAATCCATCAACTTTAGATTTTTGGCAGCTTTTTAAAAATCTTTTCTCACCCATTTGATAAATTAAATTGTAATAGCCCATTAAAATTAAAGGTTTAGAATGATTATTTGTCTTAAATTTTTTAGCAATTTCAAAAGTATCTTTTAATGTAATACCATTTTTTAAAGCTCTAAAAGAACTATTTTGAATTTGATTTCCATCTGCAATAGGACAATTATGAACGAATGAAAGCTCACAAATGTCAGAGTATTTTGCTATTGTGTTAAGTATTTTAAGTGAGTTGTTTTTATTATTATCCCCAGCAACTGTGTAGGTAATTAATGCTGGTCGTTTTTCTTTTTTGCAATTTTCAAAGGCTAAGCTTATTTTTGACTTCATCTAGTGTAAGAACCCAATTTTTTTTTAATTATATCCCTATCTTTTATGCTATCCCCACATGAATTTACAATTAATAAATCTGATGATTTTAATTTGGGTGCTATCTTTATAGCCTCCGCGAAAGCGTGGGAAGGCTCTAAAGAAGGAGATATATTTTCCAATTGAGAAACCAATTGATAAGCTTTTAAAGCCTCTTCATCAGTCGCGGATGTATACCTTGCTCTCTTTGCATCTTTTAAAAAACAATGAAGAGGAGAAATTCCTGGGTAATCTAAACCTGCTGATATAGACTCCGTTGATCCTATTTGTCCTTCTTTATTTTGAATAACATATTGTGCAGCGCCATGTAGAATTCCTATTTTTGAACTGTTAGTTAAAGGTGCTGCATGTAATTTACTATTGTTTGGTCCACCAGCTTCAATACCTATAAACTCAGCATTAGTGTCCATAAATTCGTTCCAAAAACCAAAACTTGAACTTCCTCCGCCACAACAATTTAATAGTTTCATTTTGTTCGGTATTTTTCCGAATTCCTCTAAAATTTGAGTCTTAAGTTCTCTCGAAATTTGTGAGGTAGACCAGCCGCAAATTTTTACAAATATATTAGGCCCAACTGTTGATCCAACGCACATATGTGTACTATCACAATTAGCAACCCAATAACGCATACACTCACTTACGGCATCAACAAGTGTTTGACTTCCTGAAGTTACAGGTATTATAACTGCTCCATTTTTCTTCATAGCTAAAACATTAGGTCTTTGTCTTTTAATGTCTTTAGCCCCCATAAAAATTTTACATTTTAATCCAAATTTTTTCGCTGCCATTGAAAGCATTTTTCCAGCATATCCAGCTCCAGTATCACCTACGATAAATTTTTTACCAGCTCTTCTTGCAATCAAACAATGAACGGTAGCGTTATAAATCTTATGAGCTCCTCCATTTGCCTCAGATACAACTTTGGCATAAATTTGGGCACCACCAAGGTGTTCTGTTAAATTATCAAGTTTTATAAATGGTGTTGGCACTCCTATATAGTTTTTAAAGTAATAATCTCTCTCTCTTAAAAATTTTCTGTCTTTTCTTAGCTTGGAAAAAAGCATTGTTAAATCATCGATTGGTTTTTTTAAAGTTTCTGGTATGAAATTCCCACCAAACTTTCCTCCATACATGAAGTTTTTGTCGTGTTGGTCTATTAAGGGTACACCTTTTTTAATTTTTAAGCTCATTGACTTTATTAATAAATTTTTTTATTTTTTGATGATCTTTGTAACCTATTTGTGTGTCTAATTCCAAGCTGCTCGATAAGTCGCAAAAGCTTACCCCTAATTTCGCAATATTTTCAATATTATTTGATGATACTGAGCCTGCGATAGCATATTTATTACCTCTTGGAATTTTTGAAATTAAACTCTCTGGAAACCTGACAGATTTTTCCATGCCAGGCGTATCAAACAAAATAATATCAGCATCAGCAAATCTTTTATAAAAACCAATATCAGATTCCTTTTTAACTTTTATTGTTTTTATTATTTTTATTCCCATTGATTTAATTTCCTTAATTCTCTCTTTCGTCTCTGATCCATGAAGCTGGATATAGTCAAAGTTCCCTAAAACTACTTTTTTTATAAATTCATCATTTGGGTTTACAGTTACAGCTACAAATAACGAGTCTTTCTTATCGTACTTTTTTAATTTTTGAACATCTTCTAAATTTACATTCCTAGGAGATTTATTATAAAACACAAATCCCAAATAATTTACTTTTAGATCAATACATAGCTTTACATCTCTTGCTGGGTGCAAACCACAAATTTTGACTTTCATTTTATTTCAATTGCTTAATAAGTTTTTGAATATTTTTTTTTATGTTCCCTTTAGTCAAACTTCTACCAATTACCAAGGATGTTGCTCCATTTTGAAAAGCTAGTTTCGGTGACATTACTCTTTTTTGATCGCCTTTTTTATCACCCATTAATCTTATACCTGGTGAAATTATTTCTTTTTTAAAAACTTTTTTTACTATCTTTATTTCTAAGGGACTACAAACAATGGCATCTAAGTTCGCTTTGCTAGCTAATTTTGCTTGATCAAGAACTAATTTTTTTACATCTTTTTTATAGCCAATTTGTTTTAAAGATTTGTTATCCAAAGAAGTTAATATAGTAACACCTATTAATTTAGTTGATCCGGCAACCCTTTTTGCAGCCTTGATTGCATCAAAACCAGAGCTTATGTGAATAGTAATATAATTAAATTTTAAATCCCTAATTGCTTTAATAGCAGACACGCAAGTATTAGGTATATCTGCTAATTTATAGTCTCCAAAAGTAATTTTATTTTTTAATTGTAATATAAATTTTCTTCCATTTTTGGAGTTTAAAAATTCTAATCCAAATTTGTATCCAAAAATTAACTCTGAATTTTCTGTATGTTTAATAATACTTTTTATTTTACTTATATTAGTTGTATCGCAAGCAACAAAAATATTTGGTTTTTTCATGTATTAATAAATTCCTTGAGTTTTTTACTAGATCTAAATCTTACCTTATTTTTTTCGGGAACATAAATAATTTCTCCTGTCTTAGGATTTCTAGCAGAATATTTTTCTTTGATTTTTTTTAAAAAGAAGGTTCCAAAATCTCTTAATTCTACATTCCTTCCATCTATAAGAGCATCTGATATACTTTTGGAAAAAATCTCTATAATTTGATTTATTTGAATGTGCTTAATTTCAGGGTTTAATTTTTTGAGTTTCTTAATGAGTCTAGGTTTTGACAATTATTTAGTTTTTTTCCCTTTTTTTCCAATTGCTTTTTCAAAAATCCCTTTAAGTGTAGCTCCAGATTTTGTAGCTCCTGCCCCAAACTTCGCTATCAATGATTTTTCTTCGTCAATTTGAGCCGCTTTTACACTTAGCTTAATTCTCCTTGCTTTAAGATCTAACTCAAGAATTTTTGCATCTAGTGCATTATCTTTTGAAAATACTTCAGGTCTTTGATCAGCTGTTTCTTTTGCTAAGTCTGCTTTTCTTATTGTGACTACAAGTTTCTTATCTTTATCTATGGCTACCTTTACTCCAGTTTTTAATACCTCATGAATTCTAGTAGTAATTATATCACCTACTTTTTTATTATTGTCTTTGAACCAGTCTAAAGGATCTTTATCTAAAGCTCTTTTTGAAAATTTTATTTTTTCATCATTTACATCTAATATCTTAACATCTATGACGTCATTTTTTTTAAACTTTTTTAAATCTTCTAAGTTTTCATCATACGAGATTTCTTTATAATGAAGCATTCCTGATAAACCATTATCAATCAATTCACCAAATATCGCTTTATCTGAAATATTATTAATTTTAATTTTGACCTCTTTACCAATTTTATTTCTTACTTTTTCCCATGGATTGTCTAATGTTGCCTTGAAAGAAAGTGAAATTCTTTTGGTTTCTTTATCTATACTAACAATTTTGAATTTTATCTTTTGAGAAACCGATAGGACCTTGCTTGGCTTAGCATTTCTGTTTGTCCAATCCATTTCAGAAGAGTGAATTAGACCTTCTACTCCAGGCTCAATGTTAACGAATGCTCCATAATCCATAAGTTTAGTTACTTCACCTTCATATATTTCCCCAACTTTATATTTTTTTTCAATATTCTCGTATGGATCTTCCGTAAGGGCTTTTACAGATGCGGACACACGATTTGTTTTTTCATCTACTTTAATTATTTTAACTTTTAATTTTTGTCCTATAGTGACAAGATCAGAGGGTTTTTTTACTCTACCGTGACTTAAATCTGAAACATGTAAAAGGGCGTCAACACCTTTGATATCTAAAAATATTCCCCAATCGGTCGTTGCTTTAACAATAGCGTCCTCTACAATTTTACCTTCTTTAATACTTTTTAGAGCTTCAGTAATTTCTGCATTTTTACTTTTTTCCAAAACGGCCCTTCTAGATACACAAACGTTCCCTCGATTTTTATCTATTCTTGTCGCAATAACTTTAACTGGTGTATTCATCAAATGATCAACTTTCTTTAAAGGTCTTACATCGATTTGAGAAGAGGGCATAAAGCAAGGTAGACCCTCAACAGTCGCTATAAAACCTCCTTTAACCTTACCGGTGATGTAGCCAGTCATTTCTTCTTGTGTCTCAAAAACTTTTTCCATTTTTTTCCAAGCCTTCATTTTTCTTGCTTTGTCTCTGGAAATTATAATTTCACCTTTGAAACTCTCAATTCGCTCTAAATAAACATCTATTGATGATCCAACCTTAAGTTTATTGAATTCATCATCATTTTTAAATTCTTCAATAGGAATCATTCCTTCCATTTTTGCTTTACAGTCAACTACAACAAAATTTTTTGTTATTTCAGTCACTGTTGCTTTAATAATTTCGTTTTCCTTGAGCTTTCTGTTTTGGAAATCTTTATCTAATAGGTTTTTAAACTCTTTATGTAATGAAGATGAATTTTCTCGGTCTTGTTCAATTGCCATATTTTTTAATTAATGTTTTATCTATTTGTTTTGACATTTTTCTAAGCATAGCTTTTTTATTAAGTTTTCCGGTGTCGATTTCTATCGAATCTGTATGTTTAAGTAAAGGGGAGTTTTTCCTTTTGGTATCTAGCTTATTTCTTATTATAAGGGCTTTTTTAACATCCTCAAATTTTATTTTTTTATTTTTCTTTTTCAACTCTACAAACCTTCTTTTTGCTGCAATATTTAAATTACACGTAAAAAAAAATTTTATATCTGAGTTAGGTAAAATTTTAGTTGAAATATCTCTTCCTTCAATACAACAATTCTTATTTTTTTTTGAAAATTTAATCTGGTATTTTTTTAAAATTGCTCTGATACTGTTCTTTTTTGCTAAAATCGCGCTGTACTCGGAAATTTCTGGAGTATGTAAACTTAATTTATTTAATTTTTCGTAACGTAATTTTTTAAATTTTAAAATTAAAAAACTAACTAGGTTTTTAGGCTTATGGTTAATTACTAAGTAACTTGCATATCTATAAAGAAGACCAGAAGATAAAAATTTTAAATTATATTTTTTTGAAATCATTTTAGCACCAGTCGATTTTCCTGTTGCGGCACCACCGTCACAAGAAATTTGTAAAGTTTTTTTAATTGATCTCAAATTTTACTCCTAAAGATCTCATAATCTTTAAAAAAGATGGAGACGAAGTGAAAACTGTATTAAAATTTTTTATGTTTGTTTTCGCTCCTGTTAAAATTGCAAGTATAAACGAGGACATGCAGATACGGTGATCTCCTAAATTTGGAATAAAAATTTTTTTATTTTGCGCATTTAAAAATTTTTTTCCAAAAATTTTAATTTCGTTCTTAGTTGAATGACTCTTGACGCCAATTTGGCGTAGGACTTTTTGCATTTCTTTGATTCTATTACTTTCTTTATTTGCCAGATCTTTAATACCTTTAAATATTGAAACCCCATTTGTCAAAGCTGCAATTATAAATAATATTGGATATTCATCTGTAGAGTTCACATAATATTTTTTCGAAGCTCTAATAATTTTCAGATTTGAACTTTTAACTATTATATCTCCCTTAATTTCATTATTTTCTTTAATTAAATTTTTAAATTTAATATTTGCACCTGATTTTTTTAAAAGATGGTAAAATCCAATCCTGGTAGGATTTAACCCAACATTTCTAATTCTCAATGACGAATTCGAATTTAATAAAGTTAAAGCAGTAAAAAAAGCAGCTGAGGATGGGTCACCCGGGACTTTTAAGTTTAATGGGTTTAAATAATTTTTTCCTAAAATTTTTATAAATTTTTTCTTTCCATCAACTATCCTTATAGCTTGAGTGTTATTTTTGATCATATTTTCAGTATGATCTCTACTTTTGTATTTTTCTATAATACTAGTATTCCCATAAGAATTTAAACCTGCAAAAATAACAGCGCTTTTTAATTGAGCTGATACACCTGCATTATATTGAATTCCAATTGGAAGTTCACTTGATATCAGCGAAAGAGGAAATTTATTTTTTTTTCTAGGAAGAAATGTTGCTCCAAATCTTGTCATTAATTGGATCAAAGACTTCATACTTCTTTTGTTTAAAGAATGATCACCTTTTACTTTAATATGTATGTTTGGGGTCGTTGAGAGTATTCCAATTAAAAGTCTTGCTAGTGTCCCTGAATTTCCAAAATTTAACTCAGTTTTTTTTTTAGCAAATAAAGATCCCAATCCTTTTCCATAAACTAAATATTTTCCTTTATCCTCTCTATGAATCTTTACACCAAGTTTTTTCAAGGCATTAATTGTTGAAAATACATCATGAGATTCTAGAACATTTTGGACTTTAGAAATATTTTGACTAATAGCTCCAATTAAAAAACTCCTAATAGAAATTGATTTATCAGAGTCTACTTGAATGTCTGAGTCGAATGATGAAATTTTATCTCTGATAGTTAGATTAAAAATTTTGGACTTCATTTTTTTTATGAAAATTGAGATCCAAAATAGTGCTCAATAGCTTTAGAGGATTTAAGTAGTTCTCTAGAGGTTCCTTCAGCTATAACTGTTTGCTCACCTAAAACATAACTTCGATCAGTTATATCAAATAAATTTTTTACATTATGATCTGTTACTAAAATCGCAGTACCACTTGATTGAATTTTTAATATGTATTTTTGTATATCTTGAATAACTAGGGGATCTAGTGCAGCCAGAGGCTCATCTAATAAGACAATTTTTGGTTTATTTATCATTACTCTTGCCATCATTAATCTCCTAATTTCACCACCAGATAAAACTGATGCATTAAGAGTTCTTAAATGTTGCAAATTAAATTCATCTAAAAGTTTCTCTGTTACAGCTTTTTGGTTCTCTAAACCCTTAATAGAAATCTGAGCAATACCCATAATATTATCATAGACTGACATATTAAACACACTTCTTTGCTGCGGAAGGTATCCTAATCCTTCTTTCGATCTTAAGTGTATTGGTATCTGATCAATAGATTTGCCATTAAGATAAATTTTTCCACCTTCTACATTTTGCTCACCAATACACATCGAAAATAATGTAGTTTTACCGCACCCATTAGGCCCCAAAATTCCGACACACTCTCCTGGAAACACTTTCAGTGAAAGCTTTTTTAGTATAGGTCTTCCGTCAAAAGATTTACTAACTTCTTTAACCTCAAATATAGGTTTGTCTTTTTTGAATTTTAAAATCCTGAATCCTTTTTTCATTTATAATTTATGTTAGCATTTATTTTATTATCATTAAATGAGGCAATATTAAGTGTTTGTTTTTTTATGTCAAAAAGAAGTTTGTCCGCAACAACTGTACCTCTTGTATCAATCACCCTAACTTTATCGGTTATAGTTAAAAAACTTTTTGAATTAGAGTATTCAGCGTTTTCAGCATAAAGCTTACTATCTTCATAAATAGCTTTAACATTTTTGCTAAAGTTCATATCCAGAGTCTTATTATTGTAAATTCCTTCTTCTGAACTAATATTAAGCACTGTGTCATCTTTGAAATAAAAGGTTGCCTCGACAAATTTCATATTTACTATTTCTGCATCCGAGTCTTTTTTATATGCCTCTTTTGATTGCAGTATATACCTATTGCCTGAAAGATCTAAACCAGAATATTTTATATTGTAAAATACATCTGCTTTTTCTGAATTATTTTCTAGATCTTTTTGAACTCTTTGTTGAAACTTCGAAGGTATTTTCTCAGAATTATTTGATTTTTGATTAATAACGTAGGTAAAAAAAATAATTAAAGTGCCAATTAATAATAAAATTAACTGTATGGATCTAAGCTTTTTTTTCTTTCAATCATTGGATGCCATTTTGTAGAATAAAATGAATATGAATTATTCCCTTTAAAACTTTGTTATTACTTTTAATATGCTTATCGGATACCACTAAAAGACTAGTTATCTTTTTTTCACTCATTATACCTAACGCTTTAGAAGCAGGCATGTTTTCATTTACAACAAATGGCTTCCTAGTCATAAATTTATCCAGACCGCTCTCCCTTGAATAATTTTTTATTTCTCTACGTAAATCACCGTCAGTTAGAAGACCTCTTATAAATTTATTTTTTATAATCACTACTATTCCAAGTTTTTTTTGATTCATTATTTTTAAGGCTTCTTTTAAACTCTTTTTATAATTAATTACCGGCATCTTTTTTCCACTAACCATTATGTCTCTTGCCAGTAGTAAAGATTTTCCGATATTTCCACCTGGGTGGAAAACTTTAAATTTCTCTTTAGAAAATTTTTTTTTGTACATCAATGTTGTAGCTAAGCAGTCACCTAATAGTAATTGAATTGATGTACTTGAGGTTGGTACCATTCCGGTGATGTCTGACTCTCTCACTTTTGGCAAAATTAATTTTATGTCACTTGCTTTCAATAAAATACTGTCTGATTTTGAAGATATGCCAATTATTTTTATTCTATATCTATTTGCATATTTTAACATATTTCCTAATTCCGCAGTGTTTCCTGAGTAGGATAAAACTATCAAGATGTCTTTCTTCTCTATTTGCCCCATATCACCATGAAGTGCTTGAGCAGGATCGCAAAAGAAACTTGGGACTCCAATGCTAGATAAAGTTGCAGAAATTTTTCTCGCAATTAATCCCGATTTACCTATACCTGCTAAGATTACTTTTCCTCGACAATTTAGAATAAGGTCGACAGCATTAGTGAAAGAGTTGTTAAAAGTTTTACTTATCTTTTTTAATTCATTTATTTGAACTAGTGCTGATTTTTTTGCTAATTTTATATATTCTCTTTTATTCATTAATGTTCAAAAATATCTTCTTTAAATCCCTTCTGATCTAATTCAACTCTAGTATCTAAAAATGATAAACATTTATTAAAAATTTCAATTCTATTTTCTCTTTGAAGCATTTTTTCTAATTCTAACTTAATTTTATGAAGATAGATCACATCGTTTGCTGCATACTCTAGTTGTTTGTCTGTTAAATCATTTATATCTTTATTCCAGTCACTGCTACTATATCTTTTATCTAATGATTTGTTGCAAAACTCTTGAACAAGGTTTTTCAAACCATGAGCGTCTGTGTAGGTCCTTACAATTTTTGATGCAATTTTGGTATCAAATATATTTTTTATTTTACATTTTAAAAAATATTCTAAAGCATTTTTATCAAACCTTAAAAAATGTCCAATTTTCAAAATTTTATCGTTTTCTAAAATAGAAACTAAATTTGGAGCTTGATAATTTTTTTTATTTGGCTGGATTATATATACGTTTTTATCTTCGTCACAAATTTGTATAAGGCTCAATTTATCTCTTTCAGGTATTTGAAGGCCAGTAGCTTCAGTGTCTATGGCTACGCTTCCTTTAAAAGAACTCGCTATCTCAGAAGTTATGTCCTCTTTAATCTTAGTAATTTTCATATATAACTCTAAATACCATGAAAAATCATATTTGCACAATTCTTGGTGGTGGGGGATTTATAGGAAGATATCTTGTTCGAAATTTGACCAAGAAAAACTATAGATGCATCATTACGACGAGAAAAGCCTTCCAGAAGGGGTATTTAAAGACTCAAGCTACACCTGGATCTATAGAGTTACTGGATTGGAAACCAAATAATTTCTCAGATTTAAAAGAAGCAATTAAAAATTCAGATGTAGTCGTAAATTTAATTGGTATCCTATTTGAAAATAGAAAACAAAAATTTTATAATATCCATTCAAAAATTCCTGAAGTTATCGCTAAGATTTGCTCTGAGACAGATGTAAAGAAATTTATTCATGTAAGCGCTATTGGCGCAAATGATAAATCAAAATCTCTTTATCAAAAATCAAAATTTCTAGGAGAACAAAAAGCACTGGAGAATTTTAAAAAGACAGTAATTATTAGACCAAGTGTAGTTTGTGGCCCTGAAGATAATTTTACTAATCTTTTTTCAAAATTAAGTATATTACCTGTTATTCCAGTTGTGGGTAAAAATTATAAGTTTCAACCGATATTGGTTTCAGATGTCGCAATCTCCATTGTAAAAGCAATTGAAACAAAAAATAACGAAAGTAAAATTTATGAAATCGGAGGACCAAAAATTATTAGTTTTGGAGATATGGTTAAGTCAATTTTATTAACTATTAATAAAAAAAGATTCGTTGTTGAAATGCCA
>MDTE01180166.1_pt1 | contig 13600 bp, 14 predicted proteins | sample 811231 | NCBI WGS metagenome assembly MDTE01 (sample SAMN05326651, study PRJNA326480) | marine metagenome | isolation source: seawater | place: Indian Ocean: Red Sea | collected 2010
CAATATTGATTTGGTTATTTTTTTTCAATAAAGAATTGTAAATGTATGTAAGAAATAACTTTTGGTCATTTAAATTACAAGGAATTCTTTCATCTGCATTAGATCCAGTTAAAGTCATATTGGACTCAAACTGTATGTGTTTTGACATAATACCCGCCTTGTCTTCTTTGTCAGGAACCCTATTTTTTGAATAACCTGAATTGTAACCACCTCCTTGCCAATCTCCAAGAAAATCTGCACTGATTGAAACTATAAGCTTAGTATTACTAAAATCATAATCAACTAATCCCAATTTTCCATAATAAGCTCTGTAGGCCTCACTGGCAGAATGTGAAGAAACTGTGTCATAAATAACGTGTTCAACATTAGGATATTTGGCTATGAAACCCTTAATTATATCTTTAGTAGTTGGGCTTGGAATTGTATTTGTTAAAAGAATTACTTTTTTATTTTCTTTTGAAAGTAGATCTAGCTTATTTTTAATATTTAAATATAAATCATCCCACTCTAAAGATTTGGGTTTTGAATCTAAATTAGAAATTGGGGCTTTAACTCTTTTGCTATCATACATAGATAAAACAGATGCATGAACTCTTGCGTTTGCGGCACTGAAAAACTTTGATTCATTATTATTTTCAATTTTAATTGGTCTGCCTTCTCTTGTTTTAACTAAAATATTTGCAAAATCAAATCCGTCTGCAATAGAAGTAGCATAATAGCTAGAGACCCCTGGTACCAGTTGTTCGGGTTGAAGAACATAGGGTATAGATTTTACAACTGGTCCCTCACAAGCTGCAGCAGCAGCGGCGGCAGTGGAAAACCCAACAAACTTTAAAAAGTCTCTACGTGAGGATGATGAGTTTTCAATTAATTCAGATGAATTCGGTCCAATTGGTAGTTTTTCAACAAACTCATTTTGTTCAAGCTTTTTTATAATTGAACTTTCATAGTTTAATTGCTCACTGTTTTTCCAATATGTCTTCTTTTTTTGCATCTAATAATGATTAATAATGACATTTACCGCACTCAAGTCCACCCATTTGAGCTACTGTTAATTTTTCAACACCGTATTTTTTTGAAAGCTCCTCATGAATTTTAGCGTAATACTCGTTTGATTCAACATTCAAATTTGACTCCCTGTGGCAATCAATACACCATCCCATTGTTAGAGGAGAATGTTGATATACAATCTCCATTTCTTCAACAGGGCCGTGACACTTTTGGCAATCTATTTTTGCAACTTCAACATGTTGAGCATGATTGAAATATGCATGATCAGGTAAATTATGAATTCTTACCCATTTAACAGGCTCACTTTTACCTGTATATTTTTGGTTTTCTTCATCCCAACCAACTGCTTTGTATAGCTTTTTAATTTCTTTAGTATAAAAATCTTTGGTATATCCGTTCTCTAAGTCTTCCTCACCATTATACTCAGCAATATACATGTGACAATTCATGCAGACATTTAATGATGGAATACCGGAATGTTTTGATACTCTGGCTGATGAGTGGCAATATTTACACTCAATTTTATTAGCTGAATGAATTTTGTGTGAATAATGAATTGGCTGAATGGGCATATATCCCTGGTCAATTCCAATTTGCATCAGATAAGCATAGCTGTAGTAAGCACTAGATAACAAAAGAAAAGCTACAGTAATCAATACTAAAAATTGATTTTCCGCAAAAGCTTTCCAAATTGGTTTCCTTGGATTTTTCTTATGTTTCTTTTCAGATGGAGTAAATCCATTTGATTTAGCAATAACTAGTAGTGTCCTATTGACAGCAACTAGCATAAAGGTTAAAATAGCAAATATTAAAACTAAAAGAACTAAAATAAGATTCATTATAAAATCGGATGGACCCTGAGAAACAGCAGCAGATTGTACTGTATTAACAGTTGCTTGCGCAACAACAGGAGGGATGTAATCAGTATATGCTAATATATTATCAATATCAAGATTTGATAACTGAGGAAATGCAGTCATAACAGATTTGTTATATTCTTCCCAAACAGCAACTGCTTGAGCATCTCCAGCTTTTATCATTGCTGAGCTATTCTTTATCCAACTGTATAACCACTCTCTGTCATACTTTTCTGTAACCCCTCTTAATTTTGGACCAACTGCCCTTTTATTTAACTTGTGACAAGATGCACAATATGTATTGTAAAGTTTTTTTCCTTCAACATGATCTCCTTCCTGTCCATAAGATGAGAAACTTAAGGGCAGAATCAACAAGAAAACTAATAAAACTTTAAAACTAAAAAAATCACTCTTCTTTAAATCCGTCATTCTTTTTTTTAATAGTAATAAATTTTATGCAAAAATAATACATTAAACCCTTTTTAAAAAGGGTTTAATGATATGTTTTTTGTTATTTATAATCTTTCTAAATAAATAACTTATTTTTCAAAAATTTTCAATTAAAATTAATAATTATTTTATTTGTCAAATGCCTTTTAAAAATTTGAAAATAATATTATTTTTTTTCCTAATAAATACAATGTATTCATTGGTTTACAGCCAAGATTCTATTTATGTTATTACTCAAGATAGTCTATTAAATAAACTAATAAAAATTAAGCTGGAGGTAAATAAAGAAATATATGAAAAAAACTATTATTCAATTCAACTCTTTTCTGGTGACTTTAATAACGCTGAAAAAATTTATTTAGAATTTTCATCTTATTTTCCAAACTTAAAAAAAACACTAACTTTTGAAACTCCAAATTATAAAGTCAGAGTAGGCAATTTTGAAAAAAAAATTAATGCAGATATAAAGCTTGAAGAAATAAAAAAAAAATACAAATCAGCTTTTGTTTTACAGCCAGAAAATTTATAATTTTTTCTTGACAGCTATTTCATCGTAAAACTCAATAGAATCTCCTACCTTAAGATCATTAAAGTCTTTTATTTGGATTCCACAATCATAACCTTTAGAAACCTCCTTAACATCATCTTTGAATCTTTTTAATGAAATCAACTCACCTGTATGAAGAACTACTCCATCTCTAGTTAATCTTAGTTTGTGAGTTCTTAAAATTTTACCATTTGTGACCATACATCCTGCTATAGTTCCTACTTTCGAGATCTTGTATGTTTCCCTAACCTCAACATCACCTGTTATTTGTTCTTTCATCTCAGGAGAAAGCATACCTTCCATGGCATCTTTTAAATCATTGATTGCATCATATATTATTGAATAAGATCTAATATCGATTTCCTCCTTTTCAGCTAGTAATCTTGAATTAACAGTAGGTCTTACATTAAAACCAATTACAATAGCATTAGATGCAGATGCTAACAAAACATCAGATTCAGTTATTGCACCAACGCCCTTGTGTATAATATTAATTTGAATTTCTTCAGTAGAAAGCTTTTGTAATGAATCAGTTAATGCCTCTACAGATCCGTCAACATCACCCTTTAAAATTATGTTTAATTCTTTAAACTCACCTAGAGCAATTCTTCTTCCAATTTCATCAAGAGTAATATGTCTTTGAGTTCTAACGTTCTGCTCTCTAACAAGTTGAGTCCTTTTTGTAGCAATTAATTTTGCTTCCCTTTCATCCTCTAAAACATTAAATGTGTCACCAGCTTGAGGTGCTCCATCCAAGCCTAAAATTGAGATTGGTGTAGAGGGTAGTGTAGATTTAGTATTATTACCTCTCTCATCAAACATTGCCTTTACTTTTCCGCTTTGTTTTCCTGCTAAAATATAATCTCCAAGTTTTAAAGTACCATTTTGAACTAATACAGTAGTAACGTAACCCCTACCCTTATCTAAGTATGCCTCAACAACAGTACCTTTAGCATTTATTTCTGGATTTGCTTTAAGTTCCAAAAGTTCTGCTTCGAGAAGCACTTTCTCTAAAAGTTCCTTTACTCCTGTTCCTTTTAAAGCAGAAATATCCTGAGACTGTATTTTACCACCCCAATCTTCAACTACTAAATTCATTGATGCTAAAGATTCTTTAATTTTTTCTGGATTGGCTGTTGGCTTATCAACTTTATTAATGGCAAATATAATGGGAACATTGGCAGCTTGAGCGTGACTAATAGCTTCCTTTGTTTGAGGCATTATTTTATCATCAGCAGCTACAACAATAATTACAATATCAGTAATTTGCGCACCTCTTGCTCTCATAGCAGTAAAAGCCTCATGTCCAGGAGTATCTAAAAATGTTATTTTATCTTTAGTCTCTAATGTAACAGAATATGCTCCAATATGTTGAGTTATTCCTCCAGATTCACCAGCTATTACATTTTCATTTCTTATGTAATCAAGTAATGAAGTTTTCCCATGATCTACATGTCCCATAACTGTAACTATAGGGGCTCTAGGTGAAAAATTCTCACTGACTTCTTCTTCAGGAATTTTAATTTCTTCTAAATCACTTTTAACAAATTCAACCTCAAAACCAAATTCATCAGCGACAATAGTTAATGTTTCAGCATCAAGTCTTTGATTCATTGTAACCATTATACCTAAAGACATACAAGTAGAAATAATTTCAGTTGACCCAACTCCCATTAATGTAGCAACTTCGCCTACAGTTATAAATTCAGTGACCTTTATAATTTTACTTTCCGCCTCTATTTGTGCTTGCTCATCATCAGACTTTTGTTTGTGTAAAACTCTTTTATCTTTTCTGTATTTGGCACCCTTAGATTTCGCTCCTTTTCCTTGAAGTTTTTCTAATGTCTCTCTAATTTGTTTCTGAACCTCTTCCTCACTAGGCTCAATTTTTTGAGTAATATTATTTTTATTTTTTTTGGTCTTTTCATTAACCTTTTTTTTCTCGGGAGTTAAGTTAGAATTAGTTTTATTAATTTCTTTACTTATTCTTTTTCTTTTTCTTTTTCTATTATCATCAACTTCTTGTTGTTTCTCATTTATTTTTTCAAGATTAATTGTCTCTCCAGTTTTAATTGGACCTGAAAGTTTTTTATATTTTGTTCTTAAACTATCATCTTTTGCAATATTTTTTTCAGTCACTTCAGATGACTCGATTTTATCTTTTCCCTGAAAATTCAAATTTTTATTTAAAACTTTTTTTTCTTGAATTTCTGACTGATTGTTAAAATTTGAACTTGAATTATTTATATTTTGATTATCACTAATTTCAGACCTTATTTTGAGTTCTTCCTCAAGCTTAATTCTTTGAATCTCCTTTTCTTTTCTTTTTTCCTCAAGGACTTCGTTAGACTCAACTTTACTTGATTTATCATCGTAAAAATTATCAAGTAAGAGTTTGTATGTTTCGTTGGAAATTTTAGTTGTTGGTCTTGCCTCAATTTTAATTCCCTTAAGATTTAAAAAATCAACAGCCCTATCAAGAGAAATATTAAGCTCTCTTAAAACCTTACTTAACCTGACAAATTTTTCAAATTCCATCTATATTTATTTAATCTTCAAACTCTTCTTTTAAAATTCTTAAGACTTCATTTATTGTTACATCTTCTAAATCAGTTCTTTTGGTTAAATCTTCAACATCTAATTCAAGAATACTTTTTGCCGTATCTAGTCCTACCTTTTTAAATTCTTCAATAACCCATGGTTCAATTTCATCGCTGAACTCAGCTAATTCTACATCTTCTTCAGCGCCCTCTCTGTAAACATCTATTTCAAATCCTGTTAACTTACCAGCTAATCTAATGTTATGTCCTCCTTTACCAATAGCCTTAGAAACCTCTTCAGGGTCAAGAAAAACTTGAACTCTTTTTTCTTCCTCATTAATTTTTAAAGAATTTATTTTTGCTGGAGATAATGATCTTGTAATATATAATTGAAGATTGTTCGTGTAATTTATTATGTCAATATTTTCATTACCCAATTCTCTGACAATTCCGTGTATTCTTGAACCTTTCATTCCTACACATGCTCCAACAGGATCAATCCTATCATCATATGAATCAACAGAGACTTTTGCCTTTTCTCCTGGAATTCTAACAGCTTTTTTGATAGTAATTAACCCATCAAAAACTTCAGGGATTTCTTGTTCAAATAATTTTTCTAGAAAAACGGGAGAGGTTCTTGAAAAAATAATTCTTGGTTTATTTCCCCTTAACTCAACAGACTCAATTACACCCCTAACACTGTCTCCTTTTCTGTAAAAGTCAGAAGGAATTTGTTTGTCTTTTGGAAGAATTAATTCATTGCCATCATCATCTATAAGAATGACCTCCCTGTTTCTTACATGGTGAACTTCAGCTGAGTATAAATCACCCTCTAAATCTTTAAATTGTTTAAAAATATTATTACTATCGTGCTCAAATATTTTAGAAACCAAATTTTGTCTTAAACTTAAAATAGCTCTTCTTCCTAAATCAACCAATTTGACCTCCTCGGAAACATCCTCGCCAACCTCAAAATCTGGCTCAATTTCTTTAGCATCTTTTAATTCAATTTGTTGATTTGGATCTTCAACTGAACCATTATCAACTACAACTCTGTTTCTCCAAATTTCTAAATCACCTTTATCAGGATTTATAATTATATCAAAATTTTCATCAGAACCAAATTTCCTTTTTAATGTATTTCTAAATACATCTTCAAGAATGACCATTAGAGTTACTCTATCAATTAATTTTTCGTCTTTAAATTCCGAAAAGGATTCAATTAAGGCAAGATTTTCCATATTCAAATTATTTATATTACAACTTTAGCATTAGAAATTTCATCTAGTTTAATTAATTTCAATTTTTCAACTGTAGAACTTCCTCTGCCCTTTTTTTTTGGTTCTCTAACTTTTGAATTAATTTCAATAAAATCGTTATTAAAACTTTTTAATTTCCCTTTGTAAAACTCACCAGAATTGATTTTGACCTCTAAAAATCTACCAATATTTTTTTTGTACTGTCTTTTATTAACTAGTGGTGATCCTATTCCTGCAGAACTTACTTCAAGGGAAAAATTTTGATCACAATTATTTAAACCTCTAATTATTTCTTTACTAATTTTTTGGCAATCACCTATTGATAAAATATTATCAGAATCTAATATTACTTTTATAAAATTTGATTTAGTAATATTAAAATCAATTATAAAAATATCTGGCCTATCAACAATAGCAGAGTGCAAAATTTCAAAAACTTTATCTTTAAATTTCATTTAAAAAAAAAGGGGACATTAAGCCACCCCATATTTTAATTAAGATTTGAGGCAAATATACAAAAGTTTTATTTTAAATTGAAAGAATTCAATACTTTGTAATAACTTATTTAAAATCCTATATTTGGAAAAAAATTAATTGCAATGAAAAAATTAAATTCAGGTTTAATTTTTGAGAGATTTTCTGAGAAAGAAAAAACACCTTTTGAGAAATTATTTGAGATTTTCAAAGAGTTAATAACACATACATCTGGAGATTTTGACGAAGCTATCAATTGGTTAAGAGAATTAGACAAAGAATACAAGTTAACTGATAAAAATTATACAATTGATGATTTTATTGAAGATCTTTTAAAAAAATCTTACATAAAAAAGGAGATTGATCCTAACAGTTACAACAATTTAAATAAAATAGTTATTACATCTAAGACAGAGAAACTTTTACGTGAACATGCACTTAAACAAGTTTTTGGTAATTTAAAAAAAACTAAATCAGGTAATCATAAATCAAAATTTTCTGGGTTAAGCGATGATACTAATGGAGATTTTCGTCGCTATCAATTTGGAGATTCAATTGATAAAATCTCCATAACAGAGAGTATAAAAAATGCTCAGTTAAACTCATTTGATGAACTCAAAATTTCTGAGTCAGATTTAGTTGTTTATGATTCTTTACAAAAAAATCAAATGAGTACTATTTTGATGATTGATATTAGCCATAGTATGATACTCTACGGTGAAGACAGAATTACACCAGCAAAAAAAGTAGCAATGGCCTTATCAGAATTAATTACTACAAGATACCCTAAAGATACCCTTGATATATTAACATTTGGAAATGATGCTGAAATAATTGAGTTAAAAGATCTTCCATATTTAAATGTTGGCCCATATCATACTAATACTGTCGCAGGTTTAGATCTAGCATTGGATCTTTTAAGAAAAAAGAAAAATTCAAATAAACAGATTTTTATGATCACTGACGGAAAACCAAGCTGTATTAAATTATCAAATGGTAATTATTACAAAAATAGTGTTGGCTTAGATAATAAAATTGTTGAAAAATGTTATGAGAAAGCAAGAAAAGCAAAAAAACTTGGAATACCAATTACTACTTTTATGATTGCTCAAGACCCCTATTTGCAGCAATTTGTTAGGGAATTTACAAATGCAAATTCAGGTAAAGCCTTTTTTACAGGTTTAAAAGGTCTTGGTGAAATTATTTTTGAAGATTATGAGAAAAATAGAAAAAAGAAATATAGTTAAAACTTTACTATGAAAAAAGAAGAAATAAATTTAAAACAATTAAAAAAACTAAACTATAAGTCAAAAAAAATTAAAGAAGAATTGGCTTGTAATTTGATAAATAATCTTAAAAATGGTATTAATTCATTCCCTGGAATTGAAGGCTACGATAAAACAGTAATCCCTGATATTGAAAGAGCAATTTTATCTGGTCATGACATAAATTTTTTAGGGCTAAGGGGACAGGCTAAAACTAAAATAGCTCGAATATTGGTAAATCTTTTAGATGAGTGGATACCTGTTATTAAGGGTAATGAACTAAATGATGATCCTCTTAATCCTATTTCTGTTGAAGGAAAAAATTACATCGAAAAATTTGGCGATGATACAGTTGTTTCTTGGCTTCATAGGGAAGATAGATTTTTTGAAAAACTTGCTACACCTGACGTTACAGTTGCTGATCTTATTGGAGATTTAGATCCAATTAAAGCATCAAATCTCAAATTATCTTATGCCGACGAAAAAGTAATTCATTTTGGAATGATCCCAAGAGCTCACAGATGTATATTTGTTTTAAATGAGCTACCGGACTTACAGGCTAGAATTCAAGTTTCTTTGTTTTCAATTCTGCAAGAAAAAGAAATCCAAATTAGAGGATTCAAACTTAGGCTTCCTATTGATACTCAGATGATTTTTACTGCTAATCCTGAAGATTATACAAACAGAGGTAGTATTGTTACCCCTCTTAAAGACAGGATAGGATCACAAATTCTTACTCATTATCCTGAATCAATTGAAATTTCAAAAAAAATAACATCTCAAGAATCAAAAATCCATCACAATAAATTATCTAAAATTTACATTCCTGAAATTGCTAAATCACTCATTGAACAAATTAGTTTTGAGGCAAGAAAGAGTGAGTATGTTGATACTAAAAGTGGTGTAAGTGCAAGAATGAGTATCTCCTGTTATGAAAATTTACTTTCTACAGCTGAAAGAAGAATGTTAATTAATCAAGAAAGCCAAACCTCAATCAGAATGTCTGATTTTTTTGGTATTATGCCATCGATTAATGGTAAAATTGAACTTGTTTATGAAGGAGAGCAAGAGGGTGCAAGAAAAATTTCATTTCATTTAATTAATGAGGCAGTAAAGACTTTATTTGTTAATTTTTTTCCTAAAATTGAAAAATTGCAAAAACCAGACGAATCGACTCCTTACGATAATCTTTTAGCATGGTTTTTTAAAGACAATAAACTTTTTTTAGAGGACAATGAAAAAGAAAATAGTTACAGAAAAAAAATCAAGTCAATTCCTGAGGCAATTGAACTAGTTAAAAAGTATGTTAAAAATACAAAAGATGATGATATCTATTTCATGGTTGAATTTTTACTATGGGGTCTTGAAGCTCATAAAAAGTTAAATAAATATAGATCTATTGACGGATTTGAATTTAAAGACTCTTTAGGTAGTTATATTAAAAATTTATGATAAAAAATGATTAAAACAGATATAATAATTATAGGCGCTGGACCAGTTGGATTATTTACTGTTTTTGAAGCTGGTTTAATGAAACTTAGATGTCATCTTATTGATACTATTCCTCAAATAGGTGGACAACTAAGTGAATTATATCCAAAAAAACCTATTTATGACATTCCTGGATTTCCTTCAATTCTTGCTGGAAAATTAGTTGAAAATCTAATGGAACAAGCCTCACCATTTAATCCAGGTTTCACTCTGGGTGAAAGAGCAGAAAAAATTGTCAAAAATAATGACAATTCCTTTACTGTTATTACTGATAAAAACACCGAGCATAATGCTCCAATAGTTATAATATCTGGTGGTCTTGGAAGTTTTGAACCTAGAAAACCAAAAATTGATAATTTATCTTTTTATGAAGACAAAGGAGTTAATTATATGGTAAAAAATCCAGAAAATTTAAACAAAAAAAATGTTTTCATATCTGGTGGTGGGGACTCTGCACTTGATTGGGCTATCTATTTTGCTGAAAATTCAGATAATAGAGTTGGATTAATACACAGATCATCAAATTTTAGGGCTCACAAAGAGTCAGTTGAAAAAATTTTTTTACTAGAAAAACAAAATAAAATTAAAATATATCTTAATTCACAGGTAACAAAACTTAAAGGTGAAAATAATTTAAACCAAATTATTATATCAGACGACTCAGGCAATAATACGGAGGTTAAATCTGATCACTGGTTTCCACTATTTGGGCTCATACCGAGACTAGGTCCTATTTTAAATTGGGGTCTTAAAATAGAAAAAAATGCAATAGTTGTAAATAATTCTTTAGATTACAGTACCAATATTAAAGGTATCTTTGCTGTTGGAGATATTAATACATACCAAGGGAAATTAAAGTTGATATTGTGCGGATTTCATGAGGCAACTGTTGCAGTCAAAGCTGCTTATAAATTAATTAATCCTGAAAAAAAATACGTTATGAAATATACAACAATCCAAGGAGTTCAGGGTTTTGAAAAAAATAACTAAATTGTAGTATGGAAAATATAATGACACTTTTTAAGATAATAATAGCCATTTCAATTTTTATTGTTTGGGTAGTTAGGTTTGATAATATTGTTGATGAATTTAAGCATTTTGGCTTGTCAAATATAATTAGGAGTCTTGTTGGTGCAGCTAAAATATCAATGTCTACAGTTTTAATCATAAGTATTTGGTTTCCAGACTTAGCGTTAATACCTTCTTTTTTTATTGCTTTTTTAATGTTATGTGCCCAATATGCACACTTTAGTGTCAAAAACTCTTTTACTAAATTTTTACCCTCATTTTTCCTTTTGTGTTTGTCACTAACAATTGGTCTTTATGAGTTAGAGTTTTTTTAATGAAATTTGATTTCATTTTAATTATATTTTCAGGTCTTTCCTTTTTAATTTTTGGATTTTTGTGTTTTCTGTCTAATTATTTTAAATATGAATTTAAAAGATATGGTTTAAATAATTTTAGAAAAATTACTGGCTTTTTCCAATTTGCAGGAGGAATTGGTTTACTGTTAGGTTTTTTTGTTGAAGAATTAATATTGATTTCAAGTTTTGGGCTATTTATTTTGATGTTTCTTGGAGTTTGTGTTCGATTGAAAATTAATGATGGTTTCATAAGAACCTCTCCTGCAATTTTTTATATGTTAGTTAACTTTTATATTTTTTATATTAAGATTCAGACATACAATTAACAAAATTTTCACAAAAGTTTATAAAGATTTTAACAGGTTAAATTTTACACAACTATTATATTTGAATATTAAATTTCATTAATAATAGTTGATATTTTTGGTGTAACTTAAACTCCTGATTTAATTTAATTGTTGGTAAGTAAGTCAGGAGTTTTTATTTTAGATTAACATTTTTTTTTGATAAGTGAAAAAAAAACAAATTAATGAAATTGATCTTCATGGAATAAGGCACCAAAAAGCACTTGATCTTGTTAGTCAAACATTATACAAAAACCAATTACAAGGTTCTTTTACATTAACTATAATAACAGGAAACTCAAGTTACCTTCAAAAAATAATTTTTGATGAAATATTGGAAGGTTCACAATACAAATATTATATCCCTACTTGGAACTTAGGACAAATAATAGTGGAGTATATTGAATTATAGACTTTTTATTTTTTTTTAAAGCTTTTTCTTTTCACCACAAATTTCCTGACCATAAAGTTGGGTGAGTAACAAAAGATCACTTAAATATTCTTTTTGAGAAACAATTTTACCCTCATCATTAAGAGTATATTTGAAAGCATAATCATTTTCATATTTACCTCCAACTCCCTCCATTCTTCCTTCAGCAAATAACATTGCTGTTTTACCTTCAACAATTATACCCTTATATTCACCTCCAACATTTCCTTTAATTAGAGTTCCAAAATATCCAGCAAACTCTAAAAACTCCTCCCAATTATAAGTTTTGGAAATATCTAATTCACCAGTTAAAGTAAACGTCCAATCATCAGATAGCAATGATTTCATAGTTTCAATATCCCCGCTAATTTGGGCATTATAAGATTTTAGAACCGTTTCCCTGGTCTGCTCAGTTAAAATTTCTTTTTGTGATTTAATTGGTTTATTGTTACAAGAAATTATTGTAACAGCCATAATAAATATCGAAATAAAATTTTTCATTTTTATAAATTTAATTTTAATATACAAATTTCAATTTAAAATTTTGTGAGGTTTTCATAATTAATATTAGTCTCTAATATATCCGCTAATTTTGGGAAAATATTCAAATGGTGCTTTTATATCAACTTTTTTAATTGTCTTATTATTAAAATCTATTAGTTTATTTGTGAAGCCACCATAAACTGAAACTTTTTCAAGTGTAAAATAATTGAAGGACTCGTTTAAAAGTTGATTTCTTTTTCCTCCAGGAGAAATATTTTTTGCAGTTATTATATTAGCTTCCTCATTTTTATATCTTTCAATTAAAACCAATTTATCTCCAGAAATATTATAAGTCCAACCTAATGTATTAGGTTCAGATTCATCAACAAATTCACTGTATTTTTTGGTAAAAGTTTTGATTTCATCCTCTGATTTATCTTTATTTATTCTTAATTCAACAATAACAATAACTTCATTAGGATTGTATTTTTTAATGTTAATATTACACCCAATTAATAAAATTGGTGCCAACAATATAAATTTTTTCATAAATTCATTTTTATTTATTAAATAATACTGTAAACTAAGATAAAATCTAAAAATGATTGCATACGTATTGATGGGGCTTGGAATAATTTTTGGATTTGTTGCTCCTATGGCTTTGGATATTGGAAATAAAAACGATACAAAAATAAGTGATGAGGGCCAAAAAGAAATATTTAGACAAAAAACTATTTATAGGGTAGGTGGTATCTTCCTATTTTTCTTGGGTTTTTATATATTCAGAAACTCATAAATTATTTAGATAAAATTAACAAATTAAAATTAGTTAGTATCAATAATCTCAGTTGAACCAAATAATTGTCCAATAAACTTTGAAAAAATAGGCCTACTTGACGTTTTTTCACCAGTTTCTTTATCAAATTTTTGAAATGAAATATATTTAATTATTCTTTTATTGTGGAATCTGAGCAAAAGTTTGTCCCCTTCATTATTCCCCCCCTCTAAAATATTAGAAATATCGGCATACTTAATTCTCTTAATAACTGCATGAGCTTTAAACTCTTTATATCCTTTAATCATCA
>MDTE01009190.1_pt1 | contig 13598 bp, 11 predicted proteins | sample 811231 | NCBI WGS metagenome assembly MDTE01 (sample SAMN05326651, study PRJNA326480) | marine metagenome | isolation source: seawater | place: Indian Ocean: Red Sea | collected 2010
AGCGAGGGCCCTTGCCGACAGAGGACACGATGTCCTTTTAATTGACCAGGCCCCTGCAGTCGGCGGCATGTCGTCGAGTTTCGAGATCGCCGGACAGCGGGTCGACTTTGGGTCTCACCGCCTTCACGGCCGCGCTGATCCTAAACTTCTCGACGAACTTCGAGAACTTCTCGGCGAAGACCTTCAACGTCGTGATCGCAATGGACGCATTCGGTTGCTCGGCCGTTGGGTTGCTTTCCCTCTGCGGTTTCGTGATCTCCTAACTGGCCTACCGCGGTGGTTTGCTGTTCGGGCGGCTTTGGACGCCGCCCTCTCTCCATTTCGTCGCGCAAACGGGACCAATTTCGCCCAGGACGTGAGGGCAGGCCTCGGCCCTACAGTCTTTGATGCCTTCTATGCCCCCTATGCAAAAAAGCTGTGGGGACTCCCGGCTGAGGAGATTGACGCCTCAATGGCAAAGCGTCGTGTGTCTGCGGGTGGGCCCCTTGACATTGTGCGTCGCTTGGTTTCGGTGCGAAGTGAGGAGGGAAAATCTTTTTACTATCCGCGCCTCGGATATGGGCAGATCATCGATGCTATTGCTGACTCGGCGACCAGATCTGGCGTCGAAATCTGTCTTTCAACGCGGCTTGATGCTCTCACTTGTACTGAGGATGGTGTGGATGCAGTGTTGTGTGGACCGAACGGTTTCGAGACTCGTCGATTCTCGACCTGCGTGTCAACGGTGGCGGTGCAACACCTCGTGGATGCATCGATGCCAGCAGTTCCATCCGAAGTGGCGGATGCTGCGAGCCGGCTAGAACATCGCGGAATGTTGCTTGTCTACCTCGTGATCCCTCGACCGCAGTACACACCATTTGATGCGCATTATTTTCCAGGTCAGGACACACTTGTGGCCAGATTGTCTGAACCGAAAAATTACCGTGATGGAGACGATCCTGCTGAAAGCACGGTGCTTTGCGCTGAGATTCCATGCGATGAGGGCGGTGATCTTTGGCAGATGAACAGCGAATCGTTGGGTGGACTAGTGAGCCGACAGCTCGTTGAGCAGGGCCTACCAGTGACTGGGCATGTCGCAACGGAAGTTCGCCGCTTGCCGCGCGTTTATCCCAAGTACCGACACGGCTATCAAGATGACCTTGATTGCATTGAGACGTGGGTTAACGAGCAACCAAGACTTGTGACCGTCGGTCGTCTTGGCTTATTTGTCCCGGACAATCTTCATCATGTAATCGAGATGGGTAATGCTGTCGCTCGTGTCGTCAATAGTGATGGCATCGTTGATCGTGAAGCCTGGAGATTGCGACGTGAAGAGTTTCGCTCGAACGTTGTCGAAGATTGATTTCGAGAGTCTCACTTCTTTCAGGTTGTATTGAGCTCCCGTGCAACGGCAGGTACGACACGCCGCAGGTACGGACCCAATTTGATGAAGCTTTTGCCACTGGTCCGGAATCGGTACGTGATACCAACTTCTTGGTAGCGAAATCCTTTAGCGATCAGATCAAGGGTGATTACCTGCGCGTAGTTGAAATCATGGATTATCTCGGCAGAGGAAGCGGCCTCAGGGGAGAATGCCCGATAGCCCGATTGCCCGTCGGTCACCGGAGTGCGACTCAGGAACGCCACTAGCTTGGTGAGGACAATGTTGCCCAGACGCCGATGGGGTCGCATATGTTCAATGGTTCCAAGGAAGCGGCTACCGACCACGTAATCGGCTTCACCTTCAAGAATTGGGGTAACGAGATTCTCAAGTTCCTCAGGTGGGTATTCCTCGTCGGCGTCGCAAAATGCAACCGCAACTGGATTATGCGTCATCGCATGTTCGAGGCCGAAACGCACCCCTGCGCCTAGGCCCCGAGTCTCTCCGAATGAGACAACTTCAGCGCCGGTATTGGTTGCGATTTGTGCGGTGCGGTCAGTTGAACCGTCGTCGATGATGAGAGTGTGAACTGGGTGACCCGCAATCTCAGCTGGAACCCTGCGGATGCACTCGCCAACCGCTTTTTCCTCATTGAGGGCTGGCATGAACAGAACAATGGGACGACCGGCTTCAGCGGGACCACGACGACGTGCGACTTCAGCTTGTGGGCTTTGACCGATAGTGCGTGGGAGTCGGAGACGACCGAGAAAGCCAGGGCTTGGGGCAAATACGGCGATTCCTCCTGCGATCAGTGAGTACAGAGTCTTTAATGCGTGAGCAGTCACGGCTGCAACGAGGGCAGTTTCACTGTCGTGGCCTAACGCAAGGTAGGCAGCAACCGATGCCGCCTCGTAGGTACCGATGCCACTCGGTGCAATTGCAACGATTTGAGCTGAAACGGCGATAGTTGTGACGACTACGGCATCGGAGAATCCGATTTCCAAACCAGCCCAAGAGGCACTTTGCCACACAAGCACTGCCTCGAATAACCAAGCCACCGCAGTGAGCCCGAGAGTGACGGGCCCGGGAAGTCGAACTGAAGTTGTAGCCCGAGCGGTTTTCGCAAGCCATATCCCACTGCCCACTGCCACAAGGCCCAGAACCGCAGCAACCGGTACGATCCACCCTCCAACGACTCCCTGCATGGCGTTTGGAGCAAGTATCCAGGCGAGACCAAGTACACAAATAATGTCAGCGCTTCGAAGCGCAAGAGTGGAGGATGCTGCGACATCAAGTGAAGTCGAGGTCCGGCGCACGACGCTGGCAACTCTCAATGGCTCTCCGAGCCGAAGAGGGAGGACATGGTTCGCTCCAAGGGCGAGGTGGATTCCGGCGAGGGATTGGCCGAGCGTGAGGCCCGGCACTATCCGCCGCCAGGCGACAGACCTCAGGAGGAACGCCACTAGAAACGCTCCCGTTGCCAGGGTGAGTCCGACAGGATCGCTCAGGGCGGAGTCGACTGCATTACGCAACATTGCGCCATCGATCACCGTGACTAAAGCTGCGATTCCGAATACGGATGAAATCACGGCAAAGATGATTACGGAACGTCGGGTGGTCAATTTGACCCCGATGTATCGCAAAAAAGACTTCATTTAGACAGGTTACTGCAAGATTCGCACAATTAGTTAGGTATGCCTAACTAATTTTCATAATGTTACGGTACGATAGAGACTATGCATCTCCAAACGCGGCATTTCTTGGTTGCTCTGTCAGCCGTAAGTATTTTGAGTTTGCCTACGGCCTGCGGCGGTGACGGTGACACGATCAGGGTGTATACAGGTCGTCACTACGACCTAGAGGAAGCGTTTCAACTGTTTTCCTCGGAAACAGGAGTCTCAATTGAATTCCTTCAAGGTTCTGATGCTGAGCTTCGTGAACGGATCGCCGCTGAGGGGGAGGACACCCAAGCAGACATCTACATGACTGTTGACGCAGGGAACCTCGCGCGAGCGGCTGAGCAGGGGGTGTTCATTGAAGTCGAATCCGATGTGCTGAATGAGGCAGTCCCTGAGTCACTGCGAGATCCCGACGGTCAGTGGTATGCGTTAAGCCGGCGGGCAAGAACAATTGTGTATAGCTCGGAGCGGGTCTCTTCAGCCGAGGCACCTTCGACCTACGAGGAACTCGCTGGCCCAGAGTGGAAGGGAAGGCTCTGTCTTCGAAATTCGTCGAATACCTACACGCAGTCCCTAGTGGCAAGTTTGATTGGAAACGTGGGTTATGGCGAGGCTCTCCGAATTGTTTCGGGTTGGGCTGACAACGCGGAAATTCTTTCCAACGATGTGATCGCGCTGAACTCTGTTCGTGACGGTCTCTGTGATGTGGCAATAGTCAATCACTATTACCTTGCCCGGCTTATGGAGGATGACCCTGACTTCCCGGTCTCGTTGGTGTGGGCAGACCAAGAGGGGCGCGGGACGCATGTCAATATCTCGGGTGCAGGCATAACGAAGTACGCCGATGACCCCGAGCTTGCCCTTCAACTACTCGAGTGGTTGGCAACTGATGGGCAGAACACCTTTGTTGACGGGAACCATGAATATCCCGTGAACCCGGCGGTGGCTCCTGAAGATTTGATAGCTGATGAATTTGGTTCAACCTTTGTTGCTGACGATTTGAATGCGGCTGAGTTCGGTGCGTTGAACGCTGATGCCGTTCGGCTTCTCGACGAAGCCGGCTACGAGTAAATAGTTGGTAACCTTCGAGACACTCGTATGGCGTTACATCGGAAGGCATCGAAAGATGGCCTAGCTTGGCATTCGACTGCCGTAGTGATAGCCACCGTAGTGGCGATTCCGGTTGGCGTACTTGCGTTCAGTGTCCTTAGCCCATCTGTAGATGTATGGCGGCAACAGTGGAACACTCGACTGCCTCGCCAACTGATTGAAACCTCGATTTTGCTTTGCGGCGTTGGCGTCGGCTCACTCTTGGTTGGCGGCGGCCTTGCATGGCTTGTATCGGCCTACCAGTTCCCTGGCTCTCGGGTGTTTACCTGGCTTCTTATCGCTCCGCTAGCAGTTCCCTCATATGTGTTGGGATTCGTAACTCTCTCAGTTTTCGGTTTCACTGGACCGATACAGGGGTGGTGGCGAGAAATCTTCGGCCAGAATGCGTGGTTCCCGCCTATTCGATCGCTTGGTGGAGCAATCATTGTTTTTACACTCGTTCTTTATCCCTACGTGTTTCTCTTGGCTCGAGCTGCGTTGGCTGATCAGGTTGGAAGCTCCTATCAAGTAGCCCGGAGTCTTGGTGCGAGACCGTTTGAAGCTGCCCGGCGGGTCATGTTCCCGCAACTGAGGCCTGCGCTGGCGGCTGGCGTGGCGATCGTGGCGATGGAAACATTGACTGATTTTGGGACTGTGCAATATTTCGGAATTGACACGGTTTCCGTTGGTGTCTTTCGGATCTGGCGAGGCACCTTCGATCTCGATGCAGCCTCAGAATTCGCAACGCTTGTACTGCTATTTGCTTTCGTGGTGATTGGGCTTGAACGGCTTGGTCGAGGTCGAGCAAAATTTGGCGAGGCCGGTGGTGCTGCATCGGGACTCGTTCAACGGCGTTTGAGAGGCATCCGGTCAGTGCTCGCCTTTCTGTTATGTGGTTTGGTTTTAACGCTAAGTTTCGCCGCCCCAACTATTCAGTTGCTCACTTGGGCAATTAGCGAAGCCACAGGTCCACGGGGCACCCCACTGTTAGAGCGCTTTGCCGAGTTCTTGGCGAACACGCTGCTCCTAGCAGCGATTGTCGCCATCGTGTGTGGAGTCGGGGCGATTCTTGTTGCGAATGCTGTGCGATTTTCTGGACGGTCTGGAACCCGACTTGCGGCACGTGTCGCGTCGGTCGGCTACGCAGTTCCAGGACCAGTCGTTGCAATTGGATCAGTTTTTGTTTTGGTCGGCTTGGACGATGGGTTGGGTCTTATCGGTATTGGCCTCCCGGGCGCAGTAGCAACTGGTTCACTGATTGGTCTGGTTTACGCGCAAACCGTTCGCTACCTGGCTCCTGCATTGCAGACGGTTGAAGCGGGTATTGAGCAGGTTCCTCATGAGATGACGGGAGCAGCGCGTAGCCTTGGCTCGAGGCCGCGATCGGTGGTCGCCTCGGTCCATCTTCCGCTTGCAAGAACGAGTGTGTTGACTGGTCTTGTGCTGGTTACCGTCGATGTTCTAAAGGAGTTGCCAATTGTCTTGCTGCTCCGACCAATCGGCTTTGACACTCTTTCTGTCTGGACATTTAACTTGGCCTCAGAATCAAGATTTGAACAGGCTGCCCTTCCAGCAGTAGCAATTATCATCGTGGCGATGATTCCTGTCGGTCTTCTTGCGCGCCAACTCTCTCGAGGAGCGTCATGAGTAGACCACTGCCTCTTATGGCGAGCGAGGTCTGGAAGACATTTGATGGTGTTACCGCGGTGAGTGGCGTGAGTCTTGAACTCGGTGAGGGGGAAACGGTTGCGCTTGTAGGTCCGAGCGGTTGCGGCAAATCGTCGCTTCTTCGCATGATTGCTGGTCTAGATGGTGTTGACGGCGGGGAGATTCAACTGCAAGGTGTTTTGGTTGACGATGGCCAGGGTCGTGTGATGCCGGAGAATAGGTCGGTTGGCATTGTTTTTCAGGAGCACGCCCTCTTTGGTCATCTCACCGTTGCCCAAAATGTTGGCTTTGGCCTGAGGACTCGGTCACGAAGTGATTGTCGGGCTCGGGTGGCTGAGATGCTGGCCTTAATCGAACTGCCGGAGTTTTCCGATCGCTTCCCTCACGAGTTGTCTGGTGGGGAACGTCAGCGGGTAGCACTAGCGAGAGCTTTAGCGCCCGGGCCGACGGTGATGTTGTTCGACGAGCCGTTCGCCAGCCTTGATCAGAATCTTCGAGTCCAGTTGCGCGAGCAGGTGGCGCAGGTGTTGGATTCCACGAATACACCGGCGCTGTTCGTGACACACGACCCTCGCGAGGCTCTTGCTTTGGGTGACCGGATTGCAGTTATGCGAGCAGGCCAAATTGAGCAGGTTGGTGTCCCTGAGGAGATCTATCGGCAGCCATCAACAATGTTTGTTGCGTCGTTCATGGATGAGGCGAACTTCCTCTCAATTACAAAAGATGGCAGCGGATGGTCGACAGTCCTTGGTGCAGTTGAACAAAGCTCCGAGGGAGACTTTGTTGCAATGGTTAGACCAACTGACGTTGAGTTCGCATCGGATGACAGCGGTGACTCAAAAATTCAGAGATGCGAATATGCCGGCTCTCATTGGCTACTGCAAGTTCGCCTTCGAACCGGTGATGAAGTTGTGGCGCTTGCCGGGCCCGACTCACGTCCAGCTGTAGGGGATCGAGGCACCCTAGGTTTGCGCCCTGGGGCGAGACAGGTTGTCGTTTGTCAGTCTTAATTAGGCTGTCGTAACGAGGATTCGATCACTGGCAAATTCGCCGACACCAACGTGAGACCCGTCGATCTCAACTGTCGTTGTGCCATCAGGGGAGCGCGATGTCACTGTTCCTTGGTTTCCGGGAACAATTGCGGAACTTTCAAGAAACTCAAGCATGCCGTCGCGGTATTCGAGCTCTTCGGGAATTCGCTCAACTCGGAAGCTACCGCCGGCTTTGATGTGGCTCAGCGAGGTACTCTGCGTCGGTTCTTCATATCCCGATCCAGGAATTGGGTTGCCATGGGGACAGGTTGTGGGATCCTCCAGGATCCTCACTAGGGCAGCTTCAACGTCGGGAGAAATTACATGCTCCCAGCGTCCTGCCTCTTGGTGGGCTTGGGACCATGACAGATCAAGAACGTCGGTTAGGAAGCGCTCAGCCAGCCTGTGCCGTCGAACAACACGAGTCGCTAGTTCTGAACCGGCTGAGGTGAGCGAAATGATGCCGGCTTCGGAAGAAACAAGGCCTTCACGCTCCATCTTCCTAATCATCTCCGACACAGCGGGCCGTGAAACATCCAAGCGTTCTGCAACTCGAGCCTGAATGATTTCTACGTCGTCTTCAGACAACTCGTAAATGGCTTCGCAATATTCTTCGAATGCTGGGTGGAATTCGGGTGTCTCGTACGACATAACGCAATTCTAACCCACCCAAGTTCTCCATGCGGAAAGGTACGGCAAGAGATCAGAACAACCATTGTCGTAGGGCGATATGACTATCTGCAGCGTATGAAACAGCAATGGGAATTTAAGAGGACTTATGAGGGCCTCGGATTTCAAAGTGCTCAAACTTTTTGATGTTTCTACTGCTCTCGCTGTTGCGAAAAGGCCTCGTCTCTCTGCGATGGACTGAAGACAGAGATGTGGAAAATCGTTCAAATTTGTGTTGCTTTTGCGAAGCGCCTCTTGGCCTTAGCCCGACGCTTACCGGTGAGCTCTCGCTTGCGGAGGCGCTTGGTTGCGGTCTGTTGGGGACTGTTGGTTGCGCCATCAGCCAGAGCAATCAGATCTCGCCGCACCACTTTCCCACGTAGGTTCTCAAACCATCGGGGTCCCTCGGGGCCAATGACGACCGCTGTTGGTCCGCTACAACTGCCTTGGCAACTGATGGAGGCGAAGGTTAGTGACGCCGATTGGGCCTCGCGCTGGAGGCCAGCATAAGCCTTTCTTTGCTTCTGGCAAGCTCCACCGTTGCAGAGAAATAGGCAAACCGGCGACGGCTTATTCGGCATACCATACATGTTAACATGGGCTAACTAAACAGCAAGAAGAAAAATGTATTCTGTAGGCTCGATGGAGATTTTGGTGCTCAGAAAAGGACACATCAATGCGGGACGACACGATCGACGAAGCCGAGGTAATTTCCTCCCTGAATGCAATTTTGGAGGCGGAGCTTGCTGGAGTCGTTCGTTATACGCACTACTCGCTAATGATCACTGGACCGCATCGCATTCCGTTAGTCAGTTTCCTTCAGGCGCAGGCCAACGAATCGCTCCTCCACGCGCAGCAAGTGGGGGAAATCATTACCGGTCTTGGAGGTCACGCTTCGACTCGTATTGCGCCGATCGAAGAGACGCACAATCACAGCACAAATCAAATTCTCGAGGAGAGCCTGGAGCACGAGCTCACAGCCGTCAAGCTCTACCGAAACCTTCTTCTTGCGGTCGATGGTAAATCGGTTTTTCTTGAGGAGTTTGCGCGAGGACAGATTGCCGCAGAGGAAGAACACCAGCTCGAGTTGCGCAAAATGTTGCGCGACTTCTCTTAATCAAATCCGTACAACCGGATTCAACTGACCGTGATGCGGTGGGCATTCGTCTGCTTTTTGGCGGCGGTAGCAGCGGGTTTCGTCGGAATCGACGCTCGTGCGACTTACGGCGCTCGGGTAAGTGCCGATGAGCCGCAATATTTACTCACTGCGATAAGCCTTGGCGAGGACTTCGACCTTGACATCTCTGACGAGCTTGAAGATCAGCGTTACCTGCCGTTCCACGAAATCACGGTTGACCAACAAACCGTCGATTTAAACAGCGATGGGCAGCGCATTAGTCCGCATGATCCGCTGTTACCGCTCGTTCTCGCTGGACCGATGAGGATTGGCGGATGGGTTGCTGCGAAGGCAACCCTTGCGATCATGCTCGGATTTGTTGCTGCTATCACGCATTTTCTTGCGTCGAAGCGTTTCGGGGTTGACCCTCGAATTGCTGGGCTTGTTGTTGTGGGATTTTTTGTCTCGTCGCCATTGGCGACATACGGCTCCCAGATTTATCCGGCAACTCTTGCTGCTCTTTGCGTAGTAGTTGCCGCTATCGGGACAACCGGTGTGCTTCAAGGAGGAAGAACGGTACTTGCGGTACTTGCCGTACTGGCCTTGCCGTGGCTGTCCGTGAAATACGTTCCTCTTGCATCAGTGTTCGCTGTTGCGCTGCTCGTTCGCCACTTTTCGACCGCTCACATCCGAAAGTTGGCGACGATAGTTGGGGTATTTGCCGTTGCGAGCATCACCTACGCAGTTGTTCACCGGCAGATCTGGGGTGGCTGGACCGTTTACTCAAGCGGAGACCATTTCGTGGACGGCGAGTTTCTGGTTGTTGGGAGTAATCCGAACTACATAGCTCGGTCCAACCGTTTGGTTGGACTTCTTGTCGACCGCTATTTCGGTATCGCCGCTTGGGCCCCGGCATACTTGCTCGCCCCGGCAGGCCTTACCGCCTTATTTCTTCACCGGAAAAAGCACAAATGGTTTTCGTCTTCCGACTCAACTGTTTTGCTTTCCGCTATCGCTGTCTGTTGGGCGGTCGCAACTTGGGTTGCTTTGACAATGCATGGCTGGTGGTGGCCCGGGCGCCAGATCGTTCCTGTCCTACCTCTGATAGTCATTGGTACTGCGGTGCTTGTTGAACGTTTCCGGTTTTTGCTTTGGCCAATGATGGCGGCGGGACTTTGGGGCCTAGTCAATTGGGTTTGGATTGCTACTGAGGCTTCAACTGATCGGCGGGCATTGATTGTGGATCATGAAGACACCGCTAACCCGTTATTTCAGTTATGGAGTCGATTGCTGCCGGACCATCGTGTCGATGCACTTGCTGATCAACTGATGACTTTGGCATGGGTTGCCGTCCTGCTCATACCGACCCTGTTTGTTGCTAGGGCTAACCGCCGACTGATCAGGCCGTCGCACTGCTGCTCTCGCGTCAATTCCGAAGTTGTGAAGTGAAGGTCACAGATGGTTCTGGGCTATCAGGCATGAATAGGTTGGGCAGCCATCATCAGGTTGTTTGACACTTACTTTGCACTAGGCCATCAAGTGCGAGTGAGAACAATGGGGCACTGACATTTCTGGATGGCATTCAACTTCAGTCGTCGTTCTCAGCTCTCCCGGCATTGTTTCCTGGTTCGCCGACTCTTGCTTAACTTGCGTACCGTGATTCACAAGTGAGGGGTTTGGGTTCCAACGAGGAATTTACTTCTCTGAGGGCCTCTTCGAACGAAAACGAGGAGCTCCCCGAACATTGACAAGAGCACGGAGCGCTGAGCTTTATGGAATTTGACATCATGGTGGGTCCTAACCGTTGGAAAGATGCCGCGGAACTTGCATCAAGGGCCGAAAGCGCAGGTTTCTCCGGGTTGATGTTCACTGAAACCGGTCAAACGCCGTGGATGAGTATTGCGGCTGCCGCTATGGCAGCGCCTCGGCTCACGTACTCAACTGGTATCGCTGTTGCGTTCCCAATGAGTCCAATGGTTGCTGCGAGCCTTGCGTGGGAGTTGGCAGACAACACCCAAGGCCAGTTTCGTTTAGGGCTAGGCAGCCAGGTTCGAGCGCATATTGAGCGCCGCTATGGCATGGAATTTGATCCTCCTGGACCGCGCATGCGTGATTACTTGCATGCAGTGCAGGCCACACTTGCTGCGTTCCGAGGCGAAGCCAAGCTTGACCATCGAGGCCCGTATTACCAACTCACAATGCTTCCTCAGCAATGGATGCCGCTTTCGCACGACCATGGTGATGTCAAAGTTGACGTCTCAGCAGTTGGTCCATGGATGACCCGCATGGCCGGGGCGGTTGCTGACGGAGTTCATGTGCATCCTCTTCACTCCGTTCACTACATCAACGAGCGGTTGCTTCCCGTAGTTGCTGAGGGCGCAGCGAGTGCAGATCGTGACCCCGCTGAAGTCGATTTACTGATCCCAGCATTCATCGTGCCCGGCGACACTCCTGAAGAACGTGAGGCGCTCGCACACAGAGCGCGGACCCAAATCGGATTTTACGGGTCGACAAAGAATTATGCGTTCCAATTTGAAGACCTCGGATTTGACGGCGTGTCAAGCCGGTTGAATGACTGCATCAAAGCGGGCGATCTAACCGGGCTTGCCGCAACGATCACCGATGAAATGCTCGACACATTCGCAATTGTTGGACCGTGGAATGAGATTGCCGATCGTCTGATCGACCGTTATCAGGGTCTCGCTGAACGGGTGATCTCGTATCTCACCGTTGACGATCTGGCTGCCAATCCTGGCAACGTGTCGAAATGGCGCGACGTTGCGACGGCGGTAACGGCAGCGTGAGAACACAGGCGTTATACGTATGCTGGCGTTGGGTAGACGTAATCTAGAGACGGAGCCATTGTTGGAGGCGACTGGGGTGATTGAGTGAACTCAATTTCATGTTTGGTGCAGGCTGAAGGGACAGCAGCGCAACAGCAGAGCGAACTTGAGCAAGCGCTCCGTAGTAATCACGCCGCTCAGCTTGGCGGGGCAGAAGTCGATATCTCGTGGCGGCTCGTTGAGTCTGGACAAATGTTTACCGGAGGGTCTCCGAGCTCGTCATCGGTGATCGCCTGCACCATCAACGGCCCGACTACGTTGACGCAGCGTGAGACATACATGCGGTCGATCTGTGACTTTTGGACCGACATCACTGGCTGTACCGATCATGAGATCGTTGTATCGATTAGCGAGGTCTTGGATCTCTCCACATCACATGAAAGCGCGAATTCCTAATGCCCTTCTACCATGCCATCGTTCGCCCCGAGGTTCTCGCACCTGCTGACCGAGAGGCACTCTCTAAAGACGTAACGAATGTTCATTGCGACGTCACGGGAGCACCTCGAACATTCGTTCACGTGTTATACACCGTTGACGACGCAAACCGACTACCAGACGACATCGACGTGCTGTACCGAGCCAATATCCGCTCAGGCCGCACAACTGAACAAAAGGCTGAACTCACCACCCGTCTGCAGAACGCCACGGCGGAGCGGACTAGTGCGAGTGCTTCGAGAGTTGCGATTCACATCGAAGAGACAGAAGCGTCGTTTGTGATGGAGGGCGGCAGCCTGCTTCCTGAACCTGGTTCACCTGAAGAAGAAGCGTGGAAAGCGCTCGATGCGTGACGCGAAGTTCAGCACCCGAGTGGGTACAGATCGTTATGGGAGACTGATCACGTGATTCCCGCTGATGAAACCTATGACGGTACTTGGCCATATGCGCCACAGTTTTTTGACGGATGCGGATTTCGACAGCATTACGTCGACGTGGGGGAGGGGGACCCCATTGTGTGCCTGCACGGTGAGCCGACATGGGGGTACCTCTATCGACACATGATTGACCCACTCGCTGAATATGGTCGGGTTATCGTTCCCGACCATATGGGGTTCGGGAAGAGCGAAACCCCGCAAGATAAGGCATACACATTGCAGACCCACACAGAAAACCTTGTCGGGTTGATCGAACATCTTGATTTGAGGAATATCACGTTCGTGATTCAAGACTGGGGTGGTCCAATCGGCACTGCGTTCACGGTGCGACACCCTGATCGGGTCGCGCGTCTTGTCTACATGAATACTGTGAGTGGGTATGGCCGTCCGGGGCCTGAGGTAACTCCGGCGAATGAGTCGCGTTGGTTGCGGTGGTTCGGTGAGGGGCTTGAGTCTGGTCGCACTGAGCAGGTGCTTCGCAACGCGGGGTCGACCGTGTTGTCGGTCATGCGAATCATTGGGTTCAGTAACCCTGAGGCGATGACCGATACGTGGGCTCGGGCGTACAGCGATCAGTTCCCTGATTGGGAAAGTTCCATCGGTGCATACGAGTTCCCAATGGATGTCTATACGGGCCGCATTGCGGAGTACGTCATAGCTGGCGTAGCGGGCGTGAGCGAGTTGGCGAAGAAACCGGCGATGTTATTAGAAGGAATGGCGGACCAAGGCATTCCGCCTGATCGAGCAATCGCAGATTTCCGTGGCGTGTGGCCCCACGGGCCCGTCGTTGAATTGCCTGATGTTGGCCATTTCTGCCAGGAGGATGCACCAGAAATTCTTGTCAGCAACATTGTGCAGTTTCTGCAGTCGAGCTAGGCAGCCGAAGAAACCAACTCTCGTAAAGTCCGGTTAAAGCGCTTGATGTCATCCTTCTCACCATCGATACTGGGCCAAAAGCACACAAGTTCAAGCAGTGGGGCGGGGGACGATCACGCCTCTAGTTTGATTTGACTATAAAACGGTCTAGTCTTCATGTCGGTTTCCGCTAGAATCTTTAGCCCTGAACCTTGCTGTAAAAATATCGCCTCACGTCATGACAAAGCGACTCTCATTAAAGCTTCCCAAACCGGTGTGGTGCTCTCTCACAGTGGCGATAGTTGGCGCTCTGGCATACGTGGGGCAATCCGCAGGAGTTCAAAAAGTTGCGGCATCTTCTCTCTCCACTACATGGTCGTGCACTGAGCAGGTAGCAGGCGGTACTCGAGGGCGC
>MDTE01035154.1_pt1 | contig 13597 bp, 15 predicted proteins | sample 811231 | NCBI WGS metagenome assembly MDTE01 (sample SAMN05326651, study PRJNA326480) | marine metagenome | isolation source: seawater | place: Indian Ocean: Red Sea | collected 2010
AAAAAATAATTTTTTTAGTGCAAGACAATCAATAAAGTTTAAACATAATGATTATGGTAGAAATATTTCAATAATTGTGATAAATTAAATTTTTTTCATGAAATTATTAACTGGAAATAGCAACAAATTATTAAGCAAAAAAATTGCTAAATTTCTTAGATCTAAACTTGTTAACTCTAGTATAAGAAAATTTTCTGATGGAGAAATTTATGCTGAAATAAATGAAAACATTAGAGGTAATAGCATTTTTATACTTCAATCTATTTCATCTCCAGCAAATGATAATTTAATGGAATTGTTGCTTTGTATAGATGCCTTAAAAAGATCTTCAGCAAAAAATATTACCGCAGTAATTCCTTATTTTGGATACGCAAGACAAGATAGAAAAGTGGCTCCAAGAACTTCAATATCAGCAAAACTAGTTTCAAATTTAATTACAAAAGCAGGTGCCGATAGAGTTGTAACTGTAGATTTACATGCGGGTCAAATTCAAGGATTTTTTGATATACCAGTCGATAACTTATTTTCTACTCCCATTTTTGCAAGACATGCTAAAAAAAAGATAAAAAGTAAAAATATTATTTGTGTTGCACCGGATGTTGGTGGAACTGAAAGAGCAAGAGCTCTAGGAAAGGCTCTAAATGTTGGGCTAGCTATTGTTGACAAAAGAAGACCAAAACCAGGGCAGTCTCAGGTTATGAATGTGATAGGAAATGTAAAAAATAAAACATGTATTATAGTAGATGACATCATAGACTCTGGAGGTACTATTGTTAATGCCGCTAAGGCACTTAGAAATAGGGGTGCTAAAGAAGTTTATGTTTATATTACGCATGGTGTATTAAGTGGGGAAGCAGTTAAAAAAATTAAAAATTCTTTAATAAAAAATTTAGTTATTACAGACACTATAGATAATATTGATAAAATTAAAAATGTTAAAAATATTGAGGTTTTGTCAATTTCCAGCCTAATGGGAGAAGCGATTAAAAGAATTTCTAACTCAACTTCGGTCTCAGATTTGTTCAAATAATTAACTTGAGTAATTAAAATCATATGCTAAAAGCCTATGTTTTTATGAATTCATTAGAAGCAAACATCAGAAATAATAAAACTAAAGGTGAATTAAATGCCATTAGAAATAATGATGAAGTTCCTGCAATAATTTATGGTGGAAAAGAACAGAATGAAAAAATTTCTGTATCTAAAAAAAATTTAAAATCATCAATAGATAAAGAAAATTTTTTATCAAACATTATTACTTTAAACATTAATGGTAAAAGCCAAAATGTTTTACCGAGAGAGGTAATTTATGATATTTTGTCAGATGAGCCTATTCATGTAGATTTTTTAAGAATTGTTCCAGGTGTAAAAATTAAAATTGAAATTCCTGTAGAATTCATAAATCATGAAAGCTCTCCTGGTTTAAAAAGGGGTGGTGTATTGAATATTGTTAGAAGAAAAGTTGAACTTAACTGTCCTAGCGAAAAAATTCCTGAAAAACTAACTATAGATCTCGATGGAGTAGATATAGGTGAAAGCTTTAAAATTTCGTCTGTTAAACTTGATCCTGAAGTAGTGCCTACTATTCAAGGAAGAGACTTTGTAATCGCCACATTAGCTGCTCCGACTGTTATGAAAGAACCTGAGAAACCAGCTGAGGCTGAGGCTACTGAGGGTGAAGAAGGGGCTGAGGGAGCAGAAGCATCAGATGGAGAAAAACCAGCTACTGAAGGTGATAAAAAAGAAGGTGATGACAAAAAATCTGATGATAAAAAGCCAGCTGATAAAAAACCAGCTGAAGAAAAAAAATAATTAATTAAGTTGAAATTAAAATTCCAATAAAAATCATATGCTTTTATTTGTAGGTCTTGGCAATCCAACGCCCGATAGTAAACATAATCGACATAATATAGGTTTTAAGGTTATCGATGCTATTAATAAAAAATTTAGTTTATCAAAACAAAAGCCAAAATTTAAAGGTCTGTTAACAACTGGTATAATTGAAGATGAAAAAATTTATGCAATCAAACCATTAACTTTTATGAATAACTCGGGAATATGCATCAGAGAATTATTAGAATACTTTAAGATTGATGTGGAAGATGTTATTGTTTTTCACGACGATTTAGATATTGAATTTGGAAAAATCAAAGCTAAATTTGGTGGTTCAGATGCAGGACATAATGGAATTGCTTCTATCGATAAATTTATAGGTAAAGACTATTCAAGAGTAAGATTAGGTATAGGTAAACCTAAAACAAAAATGGAAATTAGTGATTATGTTTTGCAAAATTTTGATGAAGAAGAAATTAATAATATTGAACAAATATTAGAAAATATAACTGAGTCAATTTCAATTTTAATAAAAAAAAAATTAGATTTATTTTCTAGTACAGTTAATAATAAAAAATGAGTTTCAAATGTGGTATTGTTGGTTTACCAAATGTTGGTAAGTCAACATTATTTAATGCTTTAACAAATTCTAGCAAAGCTCAAGCCGCAAATTTTCCTTTCTGTACTATAGATCCTAATATGGGAATTGTTCCTGTTCCAGATGTTAGATTAGATAACCTGGCTAAGATATCGAAATCTAAAAAAATAATTAATACTACAATTTCATTTGTTGATATTGCTGGCCTAGTAAAAGGTGCCTCTAAAGGAGAAGGTTTAGGTAACAAGTTTTTATCTCATATAAGGGAAGTTGATGCTATTATTCACATGATTAGGTGTTTTGACTCAGATGATATTCAAAATGTAAATCCAACAGTCGACCCGATCCGAGATCTGGAAATAATTGAAACTGAAATGATGCTAGCAGATTTAGAATCAATTCAAAAAAGATTAGAAAAAAATAATAAAAAAAACGTAGATGTGGAACAACTAAAAATATTAGAAATTGCTCTTGATTGTATAAACAATAATAAAAAATTAACAATTTTGAAAGATCAATTTAGTAAAAAACAATTAAACCAAAGTGGATTATTAAATGTCAAACCTAACATCTTTGTATGTAATGTAGATGAAAAGAGTATACAAAATGGAAATAAATACACTAAAGATTTTATCTCTAAATATGGAGAAGAGAATACATTAATAGTTTCTGCTGACATAGAAAATCAAATTAATGAATTAGAAAATAATGAGAAGAAAAACTATATGGATATGATTGGTTTAAATGAAACAGGTTTAAATCTTTTAATACAAAAAGGATATAAAATTCTTGAATTAAACACTTATTTTACGTCTGGTCCTGAGGAGACTAGAGCTTGGACAATAGAAAAAAATTGTATTGCTCCTAAAGCTGCAGGAGAAATTCATAGTGATTTCGAAAAGGGATTTATAAAAGCAGAAACAATTTCTTATGAAGATTTTATTACAAATAATGGGTGGGTAAATTCTAAAACAAACGGTAAAATAAGATTAGAAGGTAAAGACTATATTGTAAAAGATGGAGATATTTTAAACTTCCGTTTCAATACGTGACCATATCTTTTTCATACTATAATAAACTAATACGGTTAATATGATTAGGTAAACTATTGCTTTAAAACCCATTCTATGTCTTGTCTCTAAGTGAGGCTCAGCAGCCCACATCAAAAAAGTTGTAACATCTTTTGACATTTGTTCAACTGAGGCCTCGGTACCATCACCATACTCAATTAAACCCTCTGAAAGTGGAGCTGACATTTTAATTTGGTTACCATACATATACTTATTATAATAAACACCATCATCTAAAGTCATTCCGCTAGGAGGATCCTCATAACCTAATAGTAAAGAATAAATATAATTTGCTCCACCACCTCTCGCTTTTACCAATACTGACATATCGGGAGGGTATGCCCCTCCATTAGCAGCTTGAGCAGCCTTATCATTTTCATATGGCATGTAAAATTTATCAGATAATTTTCCTGGTCTAGTGAACATTTCACCATCTGCGTTTGGCCCATCAGTAATTTCAAAAGAAGCAGCGATTGCCTTTGCTTGTTCAATTGAAAATTCAGGTCCACCCTTTTCACTTAAATTTCTATAACTTAAATATTTCATTGAATGACAAGCAGCACACACCTCGGAATAAACTTGGTATCCTCTCTGTAAAGATCCACGATCGAATTTTCCAAATAAGCCATTAAAACTCCAATCAATTTTTATAAGGTCAGTTTTTTCTGCTGCATTAACTTGATAACTTCCTATTAATAGTAAGAATATTAAATAGATTATTGATATAATTTTTTTCACAATTTTAATTTAAACTTTTTTTATTTTTAATAATTCCTAAATTTGGAGATCCTCCAAGAACTGGTTCGGTAATACTTAGTGGTACAGGTATTGTTTTTTCTTTATATCCTAAAATTGGTAAAACTATTAAAAAATGTATAAAATAATATGCAGTAGCCACTCTAGCTACTAATAAATAAATTCCTTCCGCAGGCATCGCTCCTACATATCCTAAAATTAAAACATCAATAACTAAGATCCAATAAAACTGCTTGTATAAAGGTCTAAATACTGCAGATCTAATTTTTGATGTATCTAGCCAAGGTAAAATTACTAACACAAAAATTGCTGCAAACATCGCTATAACTCCTAATAATTTATCTGGAATAGATCTTAAGATTGCATAAAAGGGTAATAAATACCATTCCGGAACAATATGAGCTGGTGTTACCATTGGGTTTGCCTCAATATAGTTATCTGCATGTCCTAAAATGTTAGGTGAATAAAAAACAAAAAACGCAAAAACAATCATAAACATTAGCAAAGCAAAACCATCTTTAATAACAATATATGGATGAAAAGGGACTGTATCCTTTGAAGGTTTTTTTATATCAATTCCGATAGGATTATTATTTCCCGGCACATGTAACGCCCAGATATGAAGAACTACTAGTCCAAGAATTAAAAATGGCAATAAGTAATGTAAAGCATAAAATCTTGTAAGAGTTGGATTATCTACAGCAAAACCTCCCCATAACCATGCGACTATACCTTCACCAACTAAAGGAATTGCGCTAAATAAGTTTGTAATTACTGTAGCTCCCCAAAAACTCATTTGTCCCCATGGAAGCACATAGCCCATAAAAGCTGTAGCCATCATTAAGAAATATATAATCATTCCAATAATCCAAATTACTTCTCTAGGTGATTTGTAAGAACCATAATACAATGCTCTAAAAATGTGAATATAAACTGCAAGAAAAAACATCGAAGCACCATTTGCATGAACATATCTTATTAACCATCCATAATTTACATCTCTCATTATATGCTCAACACTTGCAAAGGCTAAATCTGAGTCAGCGATATAATGCATTGCTAAAGTTAATCCTGTAACTATTTGAGTAATCAAACAAAAAGTTAATATTCCTCCAAAAGTCCACCAATAATTTAAGTTTTTTGGTGTTGGATATTCTGCTAGGTGATTTGAAAGAGTTAATAAAGGTAAACGATCGTTAAACCATTTTCCTAACTTAGAACTCGGTTGATAGTCATGATCACTCATATAAATTATTCTTTTTATTTATCCAATTTTAATTGTGTTAGTATTTACAAACTCATATTTTGGAACTTCCATGTTTGTTGGAGCAGGTCCTTTTCTTATTCTACCTGATGTATCGTAGTGAGAACCATGACAAGGGCAAAACCAACCGTTATAGTCCCCTTTGTCGTTTAAGGGTACACACCCTAAGTGTGTGCAAATACCTAGCATTACTAGCCACTCTGGATCCTTTGCTCTATCCTCATCTTTTTCAGGATGCTTTAATTCTTCCATTTTAACTTTCTTTGCCTCAGTTATTTCATCTTGAGTTCTTCTTCTAATAAAAACTGGTTTACCTCTCCATAGTACAGTTATTGTATTTCCTGGTTCAACTGAACTAACATCAACCTCAGTACTTGCTAACGCCTTCACAGACGCATCAGGATTCATTTGGTCAATCAAAGGCCATGCTACTGCACCAATACCCACAACTCCTATTGCATATGTTGCTGTAAATAAAAAGTCTCTTCTTTTTGGGTTTTTATCTGACATGTTTAAAATTTAAGTTTTGTTTATTTAATATATATTTTCATATAATAAAATAGTATTTTTTCCATAGATAGAATGACACACAAATACTCTCAAGAAGACATCAAAATTGCATTGTTTGAACCAGATATACCTCAAAATACTGCTGCAATTATAAGGACTTGTGCATGCCTAGGGGTAAAACTAGAAATTATAGGTCCTTGTGGTTTTTTATTAACAGACAAGAGATTTAAAAGAGTGGTTATGGACTACTTAAATCAAAAAGATATAAAATTTTATCAAAGTATAGATGACTTTTTTAAGGAAAAAGATAGTCAAAGAATTATATTGATGACTACAAAAGCTTCTATAAATTATCATTCTTTCAAATTTAAAAAAGGAGACACAATTTTATTTGGTCGTGAAAGTGCAGGTGTGCCAGAAAGAATACATAAGATAATAAAAAATAGACTTAAAATACCTATGAAAAAAAATAAAAGATCATTAAATATTTCATCTTCAGTAGCAATAATAATAGCTGAAAGTTTAAGACAGATTAGATGGATTTAGATATAAAAAAAGATTTAGCAAGTAATTGGTTTAAATTATTACAAAATGCATTTTGTAACGATATAAATGAATTAGAAAATAACAATATAAAATTTCAATCAACTACATGGAAAAGAAATCTAAAAAAAAATGAAGGTGGAGGTGAATATCGATTATTAAGAAATGGAAAAGTTTTTGAAAAAGTTGGTATAAATTTTTCAAAAGTATATGGAAAATTTCCAAAAAAATTTAAAAAAAAAATTCCTGGTGCTAAAAAAGATCCAAGATTTTGGGCCTCTGGAATTTCAGTAGTAATGCATATGAAAAATCCTTTAATTCCCGCTATGCATTTTAATACACGGTATATCTGTACTACACAACAATGGTTTGGTGGAGGTATGGATTTTACACCCTCCAAAAAGGATAGTCTTGAGAAAAAAAATATTCATAAAAATCTTAAAACTATGTGTGACAGACATAGCAAAAATTATTATAGAAAATATAAAAAATGGTGTGATGAATATTTTTATTTACCTCATCGAAATGAAGCGAGAGGAATTGGGGGAATTTTCTTTGATTATAAAAATGATAATTTTGAAAAAGATTTTAAATTTGTCAGAGATGTAGGAATAACTTTTCAAATATTATTTAATAAAACAATTAAAAAAAAATTAAAAAAAAAATGGACTTTGCAAGATAAAGAATCACAATATATTAAGAGAGGTAGATACGCTGAATTTAATTTACTTTATGATAGAGGAACAAAATTTGGATTACAAACTGGTGGTAATGTTGAGGGAATTTTAATGTCACTTCCTCCTTTAGTAAAATGGTAATAAAAATGGATAAAGAACCTATTACTCTAAACTGTTTTAAAAAATTAAAAGAAGAATTAGTTTTTTTAAAAGAAAAAAAAAGACCAGAAATTATTTCTGCGATCTCAGAAGCAAGATCTCATGGGGATCTTAAAGAAAACGCCGAGTATCATGCTGCTAAAGAAGAACAATCTCATAACGAAGGAAGAATTGCAGAGATAAATGATATTATTGCTAGAGCAAATGTGATTGATGTTACTAAGATTACTAATGATGGTAAGGTAATTTTTGGATCTACAGTATTTTTAGAAAACTTAGATACTAATGAAAAAATAAACTACAAAATAGTTTGTAAAAATGAAGCAGATATAAAACAAAAACTAATATTTTTCCAGTCTCCTATTGGACGAGGTTTAATAGGAAAAAATAAAAATGATCTAGTAGAAATTAATACTCCAGCGGGGGTTAAAAACTTTGAGATTAAAGATGTTAAATATATTTAACGACTTATTATTTTATTAATTTGTTTGCTCGATAATTCAAAATTATTATCAACCCATTCTTCTTCAATCATTTTAAGTTTGCTTCCTAAAGTTTTTCCCTCAGGAATGTTGTGCTCAGACATCAAAGTATGTGCAGTAATAGGTAAAGTTGGCATAATTTTAGATTTAAAAATTTCAAGTAAAGCTATCAACTTTTTATCAATTTTTTTTAAAACAAATAATCTATAACTTAAAACGTCTATAACGGCTTGTTTACCATTATAATAGAATAATTTATTTAAATTTCTTTCTGAAAAAGATGTATTACTAATTTTAGTATTAAAAAAATCGTTTATAATCTTTAATCTTTTTTGGTTTTTTTTAGAAATGTTAAATTTATACATAAAAAATTCCAAATTATCAGAATCATCTATTATTAATAATGAAAGTAAAAATATAACATCACATTCATCCAATTTAGCTTTTGCAAAAGAATTTGGATTTTTGAAAAATTGTATTTTTTTTAATTGAGGAAAAATAATTTCAATTAATTCATAAGAATATTTATCATTTGAAAGTTTTTCCAATACTTTAGATTTTATAAACTTTTTAAGTTCGTCAAATAATCTATCTTTTGATAAATTTGAAATTCCAGTTATATTTTTTCTTAAAATTCTTAATATTTCTTGATCATGTTTATGATTTGAATAAATTAAAAAAAATCTTAAATAGCGAAGTATTCTTAAATAGTCTTCTTTAATTCTTTCTTCTGGATTACCAATAAATTTAATTAACCCGTTTTCTAAATCTTTTTTACCATTAAAGGGATCAAATAAATTCCCATTAGCATCTGAATAAATTGAGTTAATAGAAAAATCTCTTCTTGAGGCATCTTTTTTCCAGTCAATTGAAAATTTAACCTTCGCATGCCTGCCGTCTGTATTAATATCTTCTCTTAAACTAGTGATTTCAAATTTATGATCTTCAATTATAACAGTAATAGTACCATGCTCTATTCCTGTTTCATAAAAATTAATATCATTTTTTTTTAATGCAGAAATTACTTCTTTAGGATTTAAATTAGTCGCTAAATCTATATCATCTACTTTTTCTCTTCTGATTATTTTTCTAAGACATCCACCAACATACCTAATTTCACTAGTATCTGAATGATTGTTTATTGCATTAAAGATTTTATTGACCGGAGTCTTTAAACTTAAATCTTTTATAGCTAGAGAAATATAGTCTAGATTATTCGTGCGTAATAAAATTTTATCTAAAAATTTATTCATAATTGGCTGGGGCGCTAGGATTCGAACCTAGGATGCAGGTACCAAAAACCCGTGCCTTACCGCTTGGCTACGCCCCAATACTACATTCGTATAACATAATAAAAGTAAATTTAAATAGTTTTTGCTATTTTACACCAGTATTTTTTAAAATGTTTTTTAACTTTTTTTTCAGCTTGTTTACATAATTTACTTGAAGAAAAATAAGCAATCATGGCTGAACCAGACCCTGTCATTCTTACTAATTTAACATTTGGCAGTTTTTCTAAAAAAACTTTTAATAATTTAAGTTTTGGATAAATTCTTAAAGCAATTATTTCTAAATCATTACTCATTTTTTTTAATTCAAGATAACTGAATAATTTTTTATTAGGTTTTTTAAATTTAGAGCTATTAAATTTTTTTACTTTTGAATAAATCTTTTTAGTAGAGCAGCCGAAATTTGGCTTAATAACTAAAACATTTTTACTTTCTACGTTCGAAATAATATTAATAGAACCATTTGATTTTAATATTAAATTTTTACAGTACATACCTAATATAACATCAGAACCTACAAAATTTGATATTTCTTCGATTTTTTTTTGACTGATTTTAATATTTTGTTTTTTTATCAAAAACTTAAGAAAATTAGCTGCATTCATTGAGCCTCCACCAAGTCCAGCTTGGGTAGGAATATTTTTTTTAATTTTAATCAAGTATTTTTTATTTTTAAGTAAATTTTTTTTATCAAGTATTTCCAATAATTTCGATATTGTATTTATCTTTCCAATATTTTTTGAAAATTTTCCTATAAATTTAATTATATGTTTATTTTTATTTATTTCTTTGACAAATATTTCATCATTTAAACCAAGAAAAGATATAATGCTTTCTATTTTATGAATTGATAATGATTTTCCAATAATATTTAGTGCTAAATTAATTTTAGCAAATGATTTTATTTTTGAATAACCATTCAAGATTTTTCAGGTCCTATAATTAATTTATTATTAATCTTAATAATTAGTTCTTCTTCAACATTTTTCATTTCTAAAACCATCGACCAAAAATATCTTGCTTGAATTTTTCTATCTAATTTCCACAATATATCTCCATAATGATCACTTACAATTGGATCTTCTGGCATTAGTTCCACTGCTCTTTTTAAAAATTTTTCTGCCTTTATAAAATCATCCACTAAATAATAAGCCCAACCAATTGAATCGATAATATAAGGATCATTGCTTTCGCTCGCATAAGCTTTTTCTAACATTTGGATTGCTTCATCTATTTTATAATCTCTTTCAAGCCATGAATATGCTATGTAGTTTAAAACATAAGCATTATCTGGTTCTATTTTTAATGAATGCAATAAATCTTTATCTGCACTTTCATAATCTTTTAATCTTTCATAACTTGCCCCTCTTCGATATAATAAATCAGATTTTAAAGCTGAATTTTCGTCAAGAGAATTGATAATTAAAGAATAATATTTAATTGCTTCAGAATATTTTTTTGATTTTTTATAAAAATTAGCAACATCGAATATAAATTTATTGTTTGGATTTTTAAATTTTTCAAATTTTGATATAATATAATTTAAACCTTCATTTTGATTTCTTGTTTTAGAAATAATTTGAGATTCTTTTTTTATTCTATACCAATAATAAAAATCTTGATCTTTGTCAAAACTCTGCAAAATTTCATTAGCTTTTTTATAATTTTCGTTTGAATATAAATTTTCAGCAATAAGAGATAAATTAAATATAAATTTAGGGTTCGAGTAAATTGAAAGTCTTAAGTAAAAGTTTGATTTTTCAAATTCATCTTGAGAAGAATAAATATTAGAAATTAAAAATAAAAATTCACCTATAACATCATTATAATTTTTACATGAAAAAATTTCATTAAATTTTTTAAATTCTCCTCCATTAACCCAACTTTTTCCCTGTGATAATAACAAAGTTGAATTAATATAATCCAGGTCATTAGTTATAATTTCTGCCTCTTCTAATTTATTATTTTCAATCAAATAGGTTAAGTAAAAATAAATATAGCGTGAATAATCTTCTTGACTATTATTAGTTAAATTAGAAAAAAAAAAATCTGTTTTTTTATCTCCTAAATAACACCTCTGAAAAGCTTCGTTAATTAAAGTAAAATTACCTAAATTTTCTTTTGACTCTAAAATTTTCTTTTCTTTAAAAACGTAAAGATACTTTTTTAAAGAGCTTAAAATAATATAATTATACCTATTTTTTTGTAAGAATTCAGGAACTCCAGATAATATATCAATAGCTTGGTCTATATTATTTTTTTTTAGACTATCTAAAGCTAGTAATAAATATGCTTCAAAAAACTCTGAATTTTTTTTTTCTTTATTTAACTTAATATTATTAATCGCCTGAGCTACTTTATTCTCTAAAACTAGAGACATTACAAATTTTTCTAAATAAGGATCGTGTCTATCAAGTAAAATTTTAGATGAATTAAAATAATTTAAAGCATTGGAATTATCTTTATTCTCATAGGCAACTATTCCAGAAAAATATTTGGATATATTTTTGGAATTAAAGTCATTAAAGTTATTACTTTTAGATAATAAAGGGCTCTGATAGAATAACAGGAAGATAAAAATTATTTTAATTTTTTTACTAATCATATTAATATGGTTTAAAATCACTTATTTAGATTATGACATATAAAGAAAAATTAATAAATTCAATAGAAGCAGATTTTGTTTTTAGTAAAAATCCAATAAATAGATTTAAAATTAACAATTCGAATATTATAAAAAATGATTTAAATAAAAATGAGCAAATCAATCAACTAAAAAAACAAATAAATTCAATTCAAAATTGTAATTTAAAAGAAAAATCAAAAAATTTTATTTTTGGCGATGGAAATATTAATAGCCCAATAATGATAGTGGGTGAAGCACCAAGTTTAGAAGAGGAAAAGAATGGTAAAACATTTCAAGGAGAAGATGGTTCACTGCTAAAAAAAATGTTATTAGCAATTAATATTAAAAAAGAAAAAATCTATTCTACTTATGCAATAAATTTTAGACCACCTGAAGATAGAAAACCTACATCTCAAGAAATAAAAAGATATTCAGTTTTTTTGAAAAAGCATATATCAATTATTGATCCTAAAGTTCTAATTTTATTTGGTAGTACTGCAATGGAATCGATTACTGCATCAAGCTCAAAAATTTCAAATGAAAGAGGTAAATGGAAAGAAATTATTCTAAAAAACAAAACATATCCTTTTATAATTACGTTTAACCCATCTTACCTAATTAGATTTCCAGAAAATAAGAAATATTCGTGGGAAGATCTTAAGAAAATAAAACTAAAAATTGAAGATTTAAAAATTCAAATTTAATGAAAATAATTGCTGGTGTAGATGAAGTTGGTAGAGGAAGTCTAATTGGCCCTGTCTATGCTGCAGCGGTAATTTTGAATAAGACCATAAATCTTAAATATTTAAAAGATTCTAAGAAATTAACTAAAGAAAAAAGGGAATTTTTATCTAATTATATAAAAAAAAATTCAATTTGGGCTATTGGAAAAGCATCTAATAAAGAAATTGACAAAATTAATATCTTACAAGCTAGTTTACTAGCAATGAAAAGAGCAATAAATAAATTAAAGAAAAAACCCTCATATATTTTAGTAGATGGAAATAAACTTCCAGATCTAAAAAATTTCAAAATGAAAGCAATTGTAAAAGGTGATCAAAAAATACCAGTAATTTCTGCTGCTTCAATTATTGCTAAAGTTTCTAGAGATAAATTTATAACTTCACTAGCTAAAAAAAACTCAGGGTATTATTGGCATTTAAATTTTGGGTATGGTACAAAACAACATTTGGGAGCTATAAAAAAACTTGGAGTTAGTAAACATCATAGAAAAACCTTTGCCCCAATAAGAAAATAAGTTTCACGTGGAAACACAATATATAGTTATCATTTAAAAAATTTATACTAATCGAATCTAAATAATTCAATCGTAGGTTGACCCAAGAATCTTTTTGGAGTCTAATTATTATTTACAAATGAACTTAAGTTTAAAAAATAAATTAATCAACGGAGATAGCTTAAAAGAATTGAAAAAAATTCCTGATGAGTCTTTTGATTTAATTTTTGCTGATCCACCTTACAATTTACAATTAAAAAGTGAATTAACCAGACCAGATAGATCTAAGGTTAGCGCTGTAAATGACAAGTGGGATCAATTTGAAAATTTAAAAGAGTATGATGATTTTACTTATGCTTGGTTAAGTGAATGCAAAAGAATATTAAAAAAGAATGGAACTATTTGGGTTATTGGCAGCTATCACAATATTTTTAGAGTTGGTACCGCAATTCAAAATTTAGGCTTTTGGATTTTAAATGATGTTATTTGGAATAAAAAAAATCCAATGCCAAATTTTAGAGGAACGCGTTTTACTAATGCCCATGAAACTTTA
>MDTE01053944.1_pt1 | contig 13597 bp, 12 predicted proteins | sample 811231 | NCBI WGS metagenome assembly MDTE01 (sample SAMN05326651, study PRJNA326480) | marine metagenome | isolation source: seawater | place: Indian Ocean: Red Sea | collected 2010
ATTCTCTGTCAGATATTCAGCCACACCTTTTGCTGTATTTACCATACCAGAATCACCTTTTTGCCAACCTGCGGCACAAACTTGACCATTCTCCTCAAAAAATTGTAATGCTTCAACAATCCTAACGACTTCATCCATATTCCTTCCTAATGGCTCATCATTAATTATCTGATGACGTACAATACCTTTTTGATCAATAACAAAAGTAGCACGCATTGCAACACCGGCAGGATAATATGAATCACCACCATTAGACTCAATGCCGTATGCCTGAGCGATAGAATGATCCATATCAGCAGCAAGTGTATACCCTAATTGTCCCACACCTCCATTATTAATATCCGTATTTCTCCAAGCATAGTGAGTATGATGTGAATCTATTGAAACTCCAACAACTTCAACTCCTAATTCAGTTAACTTATCCATGCGGTGATCCATCGCAATTAATTCAGAAGGACACACAAAAGTAAAATCCAATGGGTAAAAGAATACCACTGCGTATTTCCCATTTCTTGCATTATCAAAATTATAATCGCCAACAATTGTATCATCAGCTAAAACAGCTTGTGTCGTAAAATCCGGTGCGGACTTTCCTACTAGTACACTCATTTTTTCTCCATTAAGGTTTATTTTTATTATAAATAGTCAATATATTCAACTTTATATGCATTGAATTTATATTTTTTAACAGATTTAGAATCTAATTTAGAATTACTATACTTATCTTGAGAAAGTATATTCTTAACAATAAATAATATTTATTCCAAAAGATAGATATTGATTAAAAAATAATTTCTCAAATATTTCTCTTTATTAGCTAAATCTTAAATCTCTATTTAAAACTTAGCAAGAATTATAAATTGCTTCTAGTAATAAATGAGCATAATAACATCCAAAAATTATTTATTATATACAAAAATAACGTAAGTAATTATTTAAATTTTATAAACAAGAATTACTAATAAAGGATGATTTTATGTTAAAACTAAATGATGCAGCACCAGATTTCACTTTAAAAAATACAGCGAAAGAAGATGTCACTTTATCTGATTATAATAACCAGATTGTTATTTTAGCTTTTTACCCTGGAGCATTTACAGGAGTTTGTGATACAGAAATGTGTACTCTTCAAGATAATCTCAACTCATTTAATGAATTAAATGCGGTTGTCTTAGGAATAAGTGTCGACTCTCCATGGGCGAATGGTGCTTTTTCTGAAAAATACAATCTAGGATTTGATCTTTTATCTGATTTTGATAGAAAAGTTATCAATGATTATAACGTTTTATTTACTGGATTAGGTGGCATGGATGGATATACATCAGCAAATAGAGCAGTTTTTATTATAAAGGATGGCTTAGTTAAATACAGATGGGATGCAGAACCAAATCCCGGAGTTGAGCCAGATTATAATGAAATAAAAAATGTACTAGATAATCTTTAATATAAGACTTCATAAGATTACATAAAATTAATTATTCTAAAAGAAATAGAAACTTATAATTATCGTAATCTGCTATATTGATAAAGAAGCCTTATTAAACTAGGGCTTCTTTATTTTTTAAATCTATGATACCTCTAAAAACTATTCCCATAATAATTAATAAACCTCCAATCAATATATCTTTGGTCATTAATTCCCCTAAAAAAACATAGGCTAATAAAGGATTACAAATTGGCTCAATAACTGGATAAATAATCGCATCAATAGCAGATACATGCTTAATTGCTTTAGTATATAAAATATATGCAATCCCTAATTGAAATATGCCAAGATAAATGACCCTAACCCATGGAGTAAAATCAAAAGTGATATCTTGTAATATAAATGGTAGACATATCATAAAAGTAAGAATGTTACCTAGGATTACAGAATCAACTGGGCGGCCATTTTTCTGTTTACGTAAAAATAAAGTCGTTCCAGCAAATCCAAAACCTGCAACAAGAGCAAAAATATTACCAGAAAGATTTTTAAATGACAATTCATTAAAAAAACATAAAGCCAAACCACATAATACTATTATAATAATCGTCCAATCAACTTTTGTTGATTTTTCTCCTAAGAATGAAAAACTAAAAATTGCAACGTAAATTGGCGCTGTATATTGAATCAAAATTACGTTAGCAGATGAAGTTAACTTATTGGCTAAAATAAAAGAAATAACCATTATAGTATAACATATTGCTCCACCAATAGTGTATTTACCAAAAGTTAGGTGTTTTGGCTTATCAAAAAGGATAATTACTAATGCACAAATACCGCTTCTTATTCCAGCAATAACCAACGGTGGCCAAACTATCATTTTTACCATAAATCCGCCAGTACTCCATAATATCCCTGCTGATATTAATAGTGTAATCGCCGAGGATTTTGTCAAATTAGATTTAGAATTATAATTATTTTCAAAAATTTTTAATCTTAATTCAATGTCGAAAAAAAAACCCTCCGCCAATTAGCGAAGGGTTTTTTTGGAATAAAAAAATTAAAAACCTTTTACTTTTGCAGACTTCTTATATATTTGAAAAACTACATGCCAACCTAAAGCAATCATAATCATTAAAACTAACCAATTTGTTGAATCTGTAATCCCAAATTGTCCTCCAGCAAAAGGAGTGGTGTGCTGATTCATCATTGTCCAGATTAATGGGAAACTCATATAGGTATTATGCTTAGATCTAAGTCCAGCAAGTCCTGCATCAGCAGGGTTTGGCGCTTCACCATTTTTTATAGCTGTAATAATACGCTGTTGTGCAGGCCAAATTCTGTACCAAACATTAAAGGCCATATTAGTTCCAAATAATGCCCCTAAATGAATATTAAAAGCTCGATAACTAAATCCAGCATAAAATTTCATAAGACATACAACACCCGCAATTAATAAAAAACTTACTATCGTAATGACTCTAACATTTTTTATAAGACCACTACTATATAAATAATCATATAAAAAAACTGAAAGAAAGGTTAAGAGTAACATACCATGAGCAAACCCAGTAACTTCAGTTCCAGATTCAAACATATTATTACCAACAGACTCACCCATCATCAGTGCTCCATCCCAGAATACAATATAAAGTAGTATTATACCTGTAACCCATGTCCATGCAGCACCCCATCTAAAAAAGTATAAAGCTCGTGGCATAAGTTCTGGTATAACTTTTTGCTTTGAATCTGCATCCATAGTTGCTGCTACATGAACATTGATCCAATTAAAAAAATATAGCAACCCGATCCAGGTAATACCTGCAATTATATGAAGCCACCTAAAAATTGGTTGAAGTACTTCCATTCTATTCTCCCTTAATATCTATTTTTTTAAAATTAATCAAATTATCCTTCACGTAAAATATAAGCTCCATAAACCCTATCAATAGCAACCATGAATGATGCGATTCGCATTGGAACATCTTTTTCTTTTTTGATTGAGTATACTTCTTCAAAAGCCTTAATCATTTTTTCATCTAGCTTTTTATTTACATCATCTTCAGTCCATTTAAATTGCTGTAAATTTTGAACCCACTCAAAATATGAAACAGTAACACCTCCAGCATTTGTAAGAATATCAGGTATAATACCAATTTTACGCTTCCATAATTCATCTGCGGCATCACCTGTAACTGGACCATTTGCAGCCTCTATTACAACCTTACAGTTTAACGATGATACATTTGATTTATTTATAGCACTTCCTAATGCAGCCGGAATTAAAAAATCACAATCTAAGGCAAGAAGTTCTTCATTGGTAATACTATTACCTTGATCAAAACCTTTTATTGTTCTATTCTCATAATTGTAATCAAATAATGATTTAATATCCAATCCATTAGGATCATATAAGCCACCAGTAACATCACTTACAGCAATAATTTTACAACCATATTCATTTAAAAATTTTGCAGCATAGGATCCTACATTTCCAAACCCTTGAATAACAACTTTGGCATCTTTCAAATTTATACCCCATTTTTCTGCAGTTTCTCGCGTTATAACAGCAGTTCCTCTTCCAGTAGCAGCTTCCCTACCTTCAGAACCGCCTAATTCTATGGGCTTACCAGTTACGATAGCAGGGGAATAACCATGTAATTGACTATATTCATCCATAAACCAACTCATAATTTGAGCATTTGTATTAACATCAGGTGCAGGAATATCAACATTTATACCAATAATTGGATCAATTGCACGAAAGAACCTTCGAGACATCCTTTCTAATTCTGTTTTACTATATTTTGTCGGATCAACCCCAATTCCACCTTTTCCTCCACCATAAGGAATATTTAATAATGCTGTTTTCCATGTCATGAGAGTAGCAAGGGAACGTACTTCATCAATATCTACATGTTCATGATATCTAATACCGCCTTTGAATGGCCCTCTTGTATTATTGTGCTGGACTCTAAATCCCACGACACTCTCCAACTCACCATTGTCTCGTCTAAATGGAACTTCAACAGTTAATTCTCTATCTGGAAGTTCTAATGCTCTTGCAATATTTGGTTTTAAGCCTAGTTTTTGAACTGCACTTTTATAAGCATGAGAAGTTGGATCTGTACTTGAAGACATATTTACACCATATTTTTTTGTTAACAGTAATTAAATCTAATGTAATTTATTGAAACAAAAAACAATCCAAGTATATTCTAAATAATTATTTTTATTTAACAATTAATACTGGACAATCACAATTTTTCATTACTTTAAGAGGTTTGCTACCCCTAAAATACTTAGCAATTGGGGATTGAGTTGATGCACCCATAATAATAATATTATTATTACCTGCAATTTCAACAATTTTTTTTGAAGGCTCACCTTCATCATATAAATTTTTAGCTTCAATTCCACATCGACGCATAAACTTTTCCGCCTGCTCTGCAGCTAATTTAGAACTAGGCTTTAATTCTCCTTTATTACTAATAGTTAAGATATCTACACCTATATTAAAAGCTTGCGCAATACGGACAGTATACTTAACTGCTTTTCGAGTTTTTGGAGAATCATCTACAGCACATAATATTCTATATTTTTGATTTGAAGTAAAGTTTTTTACAACGAAAATTGAACTATCAATATATTGTACTAAATCATGAGCCATATCTCGCTTCCCACTACCACCAATTATAGTCACATTATAAAATTCTGATTGTACTTCATCTCGTAATTCCTCAATAATATCACCACTTCTTAATATTAAATTAACTTGATCTGACACGGTTCCTTTCAAAAATACTTCTGATCTACGACTATTTTTTTCTACTAAAGTATTCTTTGGAAACCCAGATTGAATCTGTTTTGGCTCAATAAATTTCTTTTTTGCTAAATAGGAGAATGCCCATTCTAATACATCAATACCAGGACGATCAAAGTCCCAAGATTCCATTCTCTCTTGTGTTAGACCTACTAGCTTAGATGAAAACTCACTAACTTTTTCACCAACATCAACTATAGTTGTTGATGCATTAAATGCTTTTGCTACTCTTATTCCAACCTGAAGTGTTGATTTTGAGTATTCTTTGCTTCCAATTGCAATTAAAATTTTCATGATAATAACGGCCAATAAATTTTAGAGACTAAGAATAATAAAATAAGTGATATAAAAAACATCTTTAAACCTGCTTTCAAATAATCACTTGAATTAATTAAACCACTTGAGTGTATAATCATACATGTAGGCGATGCTACAACTGTTAAATAAGCAAAGGCAGATGCAATAGAAGAAGATATTCCTAAAATTATTGGATTACCGCCCATATCTAAAACTATTGGCCCCAATACAGCAATCGTGGCAGCATTGCTTAAAAAATTTGTTAAAATAGCTGTAAGGAATACTGAAATAAACCATTGCATAAATCCAAGATTATTAATCAACAAACTCATAGTATTGATAGATTGATTAGCAACCCATTCTGCTGCACCAGTCTCTTTCATTTGAATACCCAAAGATATTGCAGCACCGAATAATAATATCACTCCCCAGTTTGTATTTCTATTTATATCTTGCCACTCAATAAGACCAAATGATAAATATAGAAAAACTCCTATCAAAGCTATGATACCTAACCCAAGATAAGAGCTTAAAAATACCCATCCAAGAAAAACTAAAATAAATATTGCAATTGCTAATATCTGATTCCCAGTTATTTCTCCCGATTTCGCCACTTTCACTTTTAATTTTCTAACTGCTGAATCTAAACTTAGTTGCTGTGGTTTAAATGTGTTCCAGAGCAAAAATACTGTAATTGGTATTTCTATTAAAAGCATAGGGTATGCATACTTTATCCAATCTAAATATGATATTTGTCCAAGACCAAACTCAGATATATACCCTATCATTATAACGTTGCGACCTCCACCTGACGGAGTACCTATTGAACCCATAGCACATCCATAAGCTATGGAGAATAATAAAATTGTAGACAAATCTTTTACTTGTTTTTTATTTTGGCTGGTATTTTTTATTAACGTTAATGCTACAGGTAACATCATGGCGGCAACTGTATGTTCACCTATAAAAGATGATAAAATTGATGAGATTGCAACAAATCCAAATACGATACGCCATGTTTTATTTCCAGTTAATTTAATTATACCTAGTGCTAGTCTTTTATCTAGGCCTTGACTAACGATAGCCACAGCCATCATTAATGATCCCATAATAAAAAATACCGCATCACTCATAAATGAAGAAGCAACTCCATTCGGTGTATCTACACCAAAAATTACTTCTAGTATTAAAATCAAAATTGCTACAGCTGGTAGTGGAATTACTTCACCTATAATTAAAATAAGAGCAATAATTACAATTATTAGCGTTCGATGTCCTTCAGGTGATAATGTATTTGGTGAAGGATAATAAAATAAAAATAGACTTATAGCAAACGCTGTAATTAACCAACGTCTTCTAGTAAACCAATATAAGATGGATGCAATAGTGTGGTGTGAAAATCCTAGCATCTAGGATATTAATTGTTTAATAATTATTGTGCAGTACCTATAAATAAAAATATCTTTATAAATAAGCATTAATTAATAGTTATTTATTGGTCAAGTTTATCTAATCGTCGCTTGTGCCGCCCACCAGCAAATGGCTCATCTAACCATATATCAAGCACAGAAAAAATTTCATCATTAGACATAAATCGTGCACCGATAGATAAAATATTAGCATTATTATGCTCACGTGAAAGCTTTATAATATCAATAGGACCATTATAAAAAACAGCAGCACGACAACCTTTAATTCTATTAGCTGCCATAGCTTCACCCTGTCCAGATCCACCCAAAATTATACCCTTACTTTCTGGATCAGAAGCAACAGCCCTTGCGCATGGAAAAATAAAATCAGGATAATCATCTAACGCATCATACTCATAGGCACCATGGTCCATAACATCATGCCCTAGTTCTTTTAAATGATCACGAATAATATTTTTAAGATCTAACCCAGCATGATCTGTTGCTAAATGAATTTTCATAATAATGATCCTAAATGATCTCTAATTTTTTGTTCTACTAATTCAGTCGTAAAACCAAATTCTGTTGCTAATTCCTTACCTGGTGCTGATGCTCCATAATGATTCAAACCAATCGATAAACCATTAGAACCAATATATTTCTGCCAACCATCAGATATACCTGCTTCAATAGAAACTTTCATCGAACCACGACTTGGTATTAGTTTATTTTTATATTCTTGCGATTGTTGTTCAAATAATTCCCAACAAGGCATACTCACTACTCGAATATTCTTATCTGACATAGATTTAGCAACATCTATGGCGAGCCCTACTTCAGAGCCCGTTGCTAAAAAGATTAATTCGGGATTCTCACATTCCAGCACAGCATAGGCCCCTTTTGAAACACCATCAATAATTTTATTTCTATCATTATCTAATACTCTAACTCCCTGTCTAGAAAGTAGTAGTGCACTAGGTGTTTGTCTTTGCTCTAATGCTATTTGAAAACAAATCGAAGTTTCTTTTGCATCTGCAGGACGAAATACATTGAAGTTTGGTATTGATCTAAGTGCCATTGCGTGTTCAATAGGTTGATGAGTTGGGCCATCTTCACCAACCCAAAATGAATCGTGTGTAAATTCATGTATTACACGACAATTTTGTATAGATCCTAATCGCAAAGCTGGTCTTTCATAATCTGCAAATACTAAAAATGTTCCACCAAATGGAATAACACCACCATGAAGCGCCATTCCATTCATCATTGAAGCCATTGGAAATTCACGAACCCCAAAAGCAATATTTCTACCCGTCTTATTATTTTTATTATAATCAAAATAAGTATTAGCAAAATTGCCAGTATAGTTAGAAGGCTCTAAGTCAGCCGAACCTCCAACTAAATGAGGTAAATATTTTGCAAATTTATCTAAAGTCAAACCAAAAGCTTTTCTTGTTGCTAGCAATGATCCTGCTTCAAAATCAGGCAATTTTAATTCAGGTAATTCATCATTAATAGAAATCTGAAAAAATAAATTTATATCAGGATTTTTTAAACATTCATCTTTATAAGTCTTCCAATCAAATACTGCTTTATTCATCGTTTTGTATCTTGATTGAAAATAATGAATAATTTCATCTGGACAATAAAATGATTCTACCGGTAGACCTAATTTCTTTTTTGTTGCATCAATTTCTTCTTGAGGCAATGGCGCTCCATGAGTATCTGGATCTCCTTCACGAGTTGCAGTACCATATGCCATAATCGTTTTCCCAATAATTATACTTGGTTTTCTATGAGTTTGGGCTTTTACAATAGCTTTCTTTATTGCATCATGGTTATGTCCATCTATCTCTTGAACATGCCATCCAAATCCTTTAAATACAGTTGCATAATCAGTAGAATCTGAACGACTTGTTTTACCAGAAATCTGAGCTTCATTCGCATCATAAAAAACAATAAGACGTGATAATTCAAGATGACCAGCTAAAGAAGCAGTACCAAGTGAAATGGGCTCTTGTAAATCACCATCGCCAGCTAAAACATAAGTAAAATGATCAATTAACCCTTTCGATTTATTAGATATTTTCCCGAAAGTATTACGAAGATAAGATTCGGTAAGAGCCATCCCAGCTCCCATACCAAATCCCTGCCCTAATGGCCCTGTGGTACATTCAACGCCCGGGATCTCAACTTCAGGATGCCCGGGAGTTTTACTATGCATTTGGCGAAAGTTTTTTAAATCATCCAAATTTAAAAAACCTTGAAAATATAGTAATGAATAGAGCAGCATTGACATATGACCACCAGACAAAATAAATCGATCTCGGTTAAACCACTCTGTATCATTTGGATCAAAATTGAGAAAATCCTTAAATAAGATATAAGCGAAATCTGCACAAGACATTGGGCCTCCTGGATGACCACTATTTGCATTGCGCGTGGCATCCATAACTAATCCCTTAATCACAGCAATACAAAATTGATCTTTTTGTTTTTGATCCCAACTAGAAAAAGTACTTATTTCCTGATATAAACTCATTTCTTACGCTGTGATTTGATAAAATTGCTTAATCATTTGAATTGGATTCTCTGCATTAAATATTTCTGATCCTGCTACTAAAACATCCGCACCAGCATTAATAATATCTTTAGCATTATGCAGCTTAACACCTCCATCTACTTCGATTATTACATTCTCCAAACAATGTGTATTTAAATAATCTTTAATAATTGAAATTCTTTCATTTGAACCAGAAATATAACTCTGTCCACCAAAACCGGGTTCTACACTCATGATTAAAACGACATCGATTTTATCTAATAGAGGATATAAAATATCCAAAGGTGTCATTGGCTTAATTGATACTCCTACTTTGCATCCGCAGGATCGAATTAAATCAATAATCTGAATGGGATCATCAGTTGCTTCAATATGAAAGGTAATATTATCTGCACCCGCTTTTGCAAATGGCTCTACTAATTTTTCGGGTTGAATTACCATCATATGCACATCCATAAATTTTTCAGTTTTGGGTCTTAAAGATTTTACTACCGGTGGACCGATAGTTAGATTTGGTACAAATTGATTATCCATTACGTCAACATGAATCCAATGGGCACCACCTTTATTACAAATTGTTAAAGCTGATTGTAAATCAGAAAAGTCTGCAGAAAGAATTGATGGTGCTAATTTAAAATTTGAATGCATAATGATAGCCTTAAATTATAAAAAAGATTATCTATATAATAAATTAGATTTACTGTGGATAAATAAATTGAACAATCTCATTCAATTCATCATTTAAACTTTTGCTTACTGGACATGTGTGAGCTGCTCGTTCTAACAATTGCCTATTTGTTTTATCAATAGGTTTAGCAAAATATATTTTTATACATATTTCACTAATACGCCTAGGATCTTTGGACATCTTCTTTTCAATCTCAGCTTTTGAACCATCAATATCAATACTCTTCCGCTTAGCCACAATACCCATTATTGTCAACATACATGAGCCCAATGCTGTTGCAACTAAATCTGTTGGTGAGAATGCACCTCCTCTACCTTGATTATCTTTTGGCGCATCTGTAATAATTACGTTTCCAGATTCAATATGTATTGCTTCTGTCCTTAATTCACCCTTATAAATAATTTTAGAAATCATCTGGATACTTCCTTAAATACTCGTTTAAAGTTACCGCCTAATATTTTTTCAATGTCTTGTTTTGAAAAATCTCGTTTTAATAAACTTTCAGTTAAGTTTTTTAATTTATCAATTGATTCAATACCCTTTGGCATAATCTCCACACCATCCCAATCAGCTCCAATACCAACATGATCTATACCTATTAGATCTACTATATACTCTATATGATCAATTACCTTTTCAATATCAGGAACAATTTCAGCTAAATAGGGATTTAATAATTCATTCTCTTTATACCAATATCTATCAGAATCTGGATTATAAATTTTCGCTAAAGAGTCTAAAGAAAACTGCAGTTGTGTTTTAATTAAGTTATATTTTTTTGAATAAGTAGAATCAATATAGCCAGGATAGAAATTAACAAAAACAGCTCCATTATTTTTTTTAATAGCAATTAATTGATCGTCTTTCAAATTTCTAAAATGAGGACAAAGATTATATACAGATGAGTGAGAAGCAATAATTGGACTATCTGTATTATCTATAATATCCCAGAATGTTCTCTCTCCAGCATGAGATACATCTATCATTATACCTAGTTGATTACATCGCTTAATTACTTTTTTACCAAATTCCGTTAAACCAATAAAATCAAGTGATTCTAGATTATTTGATTCATCTTCTGCTGATGTCGCCCAATCATTAGAATTATTCCATGTTATTCCAAGGTATCGCATTCCTCTTTTATAGAGCGAATCTAATTTTAGTATATCATTTTCAATTGCATGTCCACCCTCAACGCCTATCATACATGATAAAATATTCTTTTGCTCATTGTAAATCAAATCTTGATAATTTAGGGGGATAGCCCAATCATTCGGTACTCTTGAACAAAGATATTCAAGCTGAGATATCATATCATTGGCACGATTAAAATATTCTTCATGATTAAACTCAAATGGTGAAACCCAAATCGAAAAAATTTGACAATCCATCCCACTCGCTTTAAGCTTAATTAAATCAGAATGACTTTCAGGTAATAGATTTAATATATCATCACCAATCATAGACCTAAGTAGTACATCATTATGTGTATCAACTATAAAAGCATCATCATGAATTTTTTCGCTATTCTTTTGGCAAGCAAAAACTAAAATACCAATTAAAATTAATAAGATATGATGTTTAATTATTTTAATCATATAAGAGGTTCCAATTGATTAATAATAGATTGATATAATGTACTTTTACTAATTAAACCTTTTTGAAATTTATTCATTAAATCAAGTTGAATCTTGCCTCGGATATATACTTCAGAATAGGGGATATTATGAAAAGACACCATCGAATATCTAGGTATAAAACGATCAGGAAATTCTTTTTCTAATTCAAATTCCAAATTTCTTCTATCAAGATAAATTGGATCATTTACAAGATCACGCATCTCAATATAATTCTCAATGGCCATATCAGCGATTGCATGACCGTTTTTTAAATGAGTATTTGAAAATTCATCAAAGATTTTTTTCCAATCTCCATTCAATGTATTAATAAGTCTATTAAGAATAGAACAATCTTGAAAAGATGCATTCATTCCCTGTCCGAAAAATGGGACAATCGCATGTGCAGCATCACCGATTAAACATGCTTTACCTTTATAATTCCATGGCTCACAATAAACAGTACTTAAATCCCCAATAGGATTATTGTGAAAATCTTCTATTAATTGTGGTATTAATTTTATTACATCAGGAAAAAATGATTTAAATAATTCAGTAATATCTTTATCTGTATTTAAAGAGCTAAAGCTAACTGGGCCTTTCATTGGTAAAAATAATGTGCAGGTAAATGTTTTATCTATATTGGGTAGTGCAATCATCATAAAATTCCCTCTAGGCCAAATATGTAAAGCATTAGGCTCCATAGAATAATGATTTGATTTTAAAGGAGGTATTGTTAATTCTTTATAACCATGATTTAAAGGTTTATTTAAATAATTACTATCTAATCTATTTACAATTGCTTTTCTTAAAACAGATGATGATCCATCGCAACCTATTACTGTATCAAATGGAATATCAAGATCATTAAATGTGAGTGTATTATTAATTAAATCTACTCGTTTTAATTCTTGTTCAAACTTTATACTAATTTTTCCTGTATTTTCAGCAAAGCTCATTAGCTCTTTATTTAATTTTGACCTAGAAACTGAAAAAATAATTTCATGTTTTTTTTGCCCATATGGCTGTAAATGAATTGAGCCATTTAAATCGTGAATCATTCTGCCTTGCATAGGGATCAAAAAAGGCTGAATATTTTGAAAAATACCAATTTCTTTGAGTGAATGAATTCCTCGACTTGATAAAGCAAGATTTATCGATCTACCTCCAGATTGAGAGACTTTACGCATATCAGGTCTACGTTCGTATATTGTAATATTATAATCTTGCTTAGCTAGGTAATTAGCCATTAAAGGTCCCGCAAGACCTGAACCTATTAGAATAATTTTTTCTTTCTTCAATAAATTTATATATCTAAGAATAATAAATTATCTATTACAATTTAATATTATCAAATTATGACCCTAAATCTAATAATTTCACAAATCTATATACTTCTGAAAAAGAATTAAAAAGTGGGTGAGGTGCTATACGAATCACATCAGGTTCACGCCAATCACAAATTACATCTTTATTCATTAAATGATTAAATGTCTTTTTTCCACTTTTTAGAACTAATGACAACTGGGCGCCTCTTCTTTTTGGAGTTATGATTGATACTCCCGATACATTATTTTGTATTAAAAATTCAAGATAATTTGTTAAATGTTCAGACTTTTTTCTAATCGCGTGCATTCCTACATCATCAAAAATTTCTAAAGATGCTAAAAGGGGAGCCATCCCTAAAACTGGCGCATTACTTATTTGCCATCCTTCGGCAGTTGGGATTGGATCAAATTTTGATTCCATTCTAAATCTAGTTTTTTTATTATGTCCCC
>MDTE01143143.1_pt1 | contig 13597 bp, 16 predicted proteins | sample 811231 | NCBI WGS metagenome assembly MDTE01 (sample SAMN05326651, study PRJNA326480) | marine metagenome | isolation source: seawater | place: Indian Ocean: Red Sea | collected 2010
ATGAATTCTGTGTCATTCTTTCAGTAGTAAATTTATCATTTTATATTATATGAAATCATATATTTAAGTAGAAATATTCTATTTTGAGTATATTTAACTAAATTAAAATAATGTCAGAAAAAAAAACCAATAGAAGAGATTTCTTATTTACTGCAACCTATGCAGTTGGAGCAGTGGGCGTAGGTGCAACCATTTGGCCTATGATAGATCAAATGAATCCAGATGCATCTGTAAAAGCTTTAGCTAGCACAGAAGTAGATGTTAGCACTGTTAATCCAGGAAATACAATAACTGTTTTATGGAGAGGCAAACCAGTATTTATTAGAAGAAGAACTGCTGACGAAATAGCTGAAGCAAAATCTGTTAAGCTTGAAGACTTAAAACATCCTGAAAAAGATGAAGATAGAGCAAGAGATCCTGAATGGTTAGTCATGCTAGGTGTTTGTACTCATTTAGGCTGTGTTCCTCTTGATCAAAAAGGCGATTACAATGGTTGGTTTTGCCCATGTCATGGATCACACTACGATACATCAGGAAGAATTAGAAAGGGTCCAGCGCCAACAAATATGGAAATCCCGAAATATGAATTTGTGGATGCTACTACAATAAAAATTGGATAATAATTATGAGTGATCACGAATACACACCAAAGTCAAAAGTAGGTAAATGGTTTAATGATCGATTACCATTACTTTCTTTAGCAAATCATTTAACAGAATATCCAACTCCTAAAAATTTAAATTATTGGTGGACATTTGGTGGAATATTAACTTTCTGCCTAATTACTCAAATTATTACAGGACTAACTTTAGCTATGCACTATATTGCTCACGCTGATATGGCATTCGATAGTGTTGAACATATAATGAGAGACGTTAATTATGGTTGGTTGATAAGATATATTCACGCAAATGGTGCTTCAATGTTTTTTTTAGCAGTCTATATTCATATTTTTAGATCTCTGTTTTACGGTTCTTATAAAGCTCCGAGAGAAATTATATGGATTATTGGAATTATCATTTATCTTTTGATGATGGCAGCTGCATTCATGGGCTATGTTTTGCCATGGGGACAAATGAGTTTTTGGGGAGCAACAGTTATCACTAATTTGTTTAGCGCAATCCCTTTAGTTGGAGAAGGAATTGTAACTTGGTTATGGGGTGGTTATTCAGTCGATAATCCAACTCTAACCAGATTTTTTACTCTGCACTACTTAATTCCTTTTTTAATTTTAGGTTTAGTTGTTTTGCACATTTGGGCTTTACATGTTCCTGGAAATAATAATCCAGTTGGAATTGACATAAAAAAACCCTCAAAAGATACTGTGCCTTTCCATCCCTATATTGTAATTAAAGATGGATTTGCACTGTTAATGTTTATGATTGTATTTGCTTTTTTTGTTTTTTACACACCAAATATATTAGGTCATGCTGATAACTACATTGAAGCAGACCCTTTAGTTACTCCAGCTCATATAGTGCCTGAATGGTATCTGTTACCATTTTATGCAATTTTAAGATCCGTGCCCGATAAACTGTTAGGAGTAGTAGCAATGTTATCAGCTATTTTAATTTTAGCTGCACTGCCATGGCTTGATACTTCAAAAATTAGATCTGCAGTATTTAGACCACTTTATAAACAGTTTTATTGGATCTTAGTGGCTGATGTTCTTATTCTTGGTTATGTGGGTGCTATGCCAGCTGAAGGTCTATATTTATTGATAGCGAGGGTAGCGACTGCTTATTATTTTCTACACTTTTTGGTGATTTTACCAGTGTTAGGATTTAAAGAAAAAACTTTACCAATTCCATTAAGTATTACAGATCCAGTTTTAGGAGGTTCAGCTGATATGGCTACAGCGAGAAATAAAGAAAGTTCTATTAAGTAAAGTGAAAAATTTATTTAAGATTTTACTAGTTTTTTTATTTTTTTTAAATTTTTCTTCTCTTAAATCCGCTGAAAAAGTCGAATATTTAAAAACTGACTGGAGTTTCAAAGGTGTATTCGGAAAATTTGACAGAGGAGCGTTACAAAGAGGTTATCAGGTTTACACAGAAGTGTGCGCCTCATGTCATTCAATGAAGTATTTAAGTTATAGAAATTTAGCAGAAAAGGGCGGTCCAGAATTTAGTGAGGATGAGGCAAAAGCTATTGCAGCTTCATTTGAAGTTACCGATGGACCCAATACAGATGGTGAAATGTTTACAAGGGCTGGAAAGCTATCTGATAAATTTGTAATGCCGTATGAAAATATTGAGGCTGCTAAAGCAGCTAATGGTGGAGCTTATCCACCAGACATGTCAGTATTAATTAAAGCAAGAAGTGGTGGAGCAGATTATATATATTCTTTATTACTTGGTTATGATGATCCACCTGCTGGAATTACTTTAGATGATGGAGTTTATTATAATAAATACATGTACGGAAATAAGATTAAGATGTCTGCTCCTTTGTCTGATGGAATTTTGGAGTATTCAGATGGGACTCAAGCCTCAGTCCAACAAATGTCTAAAGATGTAACAACTTTTTTAATGTGGGCTGCCGAACCTCATTTAGAAGCACGTCATCAAATGGGTTTCAAAGCAATTGTATATTTGATAATTTTGACTGTGTTAGTTTATTTCAGTATGAAAAAAATCTGGTCACGTATTGAAACGGAAGTTTAATATATCTCCGTCTTGAACAATATATTCTTTACCTTCAAGTCTCATTTTTCCATTAGTCTTTGAATTAATCCATCCTTCATTAGCAATGAAATCTTCATAAGATACTGTTTCAGCTCTTATAAAACCCTTTTCAAAATCAGTATGAATCTGACCAGCTGCCTTTGGAGCCGTACAATTTTTTTCAATAGTCCAAGCTCTAGTCTCTTCAGGCCCAGAGGTAAAATAAGTTTCTAGTTGTAAAATTTTATAACCTTTTTGAATTAGCAAATCTAACCCAGTTTGTTTTAAACCAATCATTTTCATATAATTTTTTTGCTCTTCTTTATCTAATTCATTAATTTGGTTTTCTATGTCTGCAGACACTATTAATGTATTATTATCCCCAAATTTATTTATAAAGTTTTCTGTATATTTGTTTCCATTTTGGACACTTTGTTCATCAACATTACAAACGAATATTTTAGGTTTTATTGATAATAAGCCACTTTGATTTAGAGTTTGTTTATTAAATTTTTCAATTAAAATTGATAAATTTTCATTATTATTGATACATTCTTGAGCTATTTCTAAAACCTTTAATTGTTCTGAATCAACATTCTTTTTATTATTTTTTTCAAGTCTTTTTTGAATAGACTCTAGATCAGCTAACATCATTTCAGTTTCAATAATTTCTAAATCTCTAACAGGGTCTACTGTTGGATTAACGTTTTGGATATCATCTGAGTCAAAGCATCTTATCATATGCACTATTGCATCTACTTCTCTTATGTGAGATAGAAATTTATTTCCTAAACCTTCTCCTTTAGATGCTCCTTTTACAAGTCCAGCTATATCAACAAAGGATATTGTGGTATTTATTTTTTTTTTTGATTTTGATATTTTTGCAAGATTATTTAACCTCTCATCTGGTACAGGCACAATTCCTACATTAGGATCTATAGTACAAAAAGGAAAATTTGCAGCCTGTGCTTTGCTTGAATTTGTTAATGCATTAAAAAGTGTTGATTTACCAACATTTGGTAAACCCACTATTCCACATTTAAAGCTCATTATTTGTTATTTACAGTACTTGAAAATAAATCTAATTTTTTTTTAATTAGATCTCCAATTGAATCAGTTATATTTTTTGAAATTTTATCAATACCTAAAATCTCATCCTCATCAAAATTTTGGAGAACATAATCACTAGTTTCAATTGGTTTTTTTGGTTTACCTATTCCTATCCTGACTCTTGAATAATCTTTTCCAATAAATTTATCAATAGATGCAATTCCATTATGACCTGCACTCGATCCACCAAATTTTGCTTTAATTTTTCCAAACTCAACATCTAAATCATCATGAAATACGATAACATCCTCTGCGTCGAACTTAAAATATTCTAAAAGTTCTCTTATGCAGATTCCTGAATTGTTCATAAATGTTAATGGTTTAATTGCATAAATTTTTTCACCATCAATGTTACCTGTGGTTAACAATCCTTTGAATTTAGGTTTTTGTTTAGATAAACTGAATTTTTTATTTATGGCGTCAATAATTTTAAAGCCTACATTATGTCGATTGTTTTCACTGTCTGGTGTGGGATTACCAAGACCTACAAATAATAGCATAAGATTTTATTGGAATTTTAATTTCAATTTAGTTGATTATTTTTTTTGTTCAGCAGTTTTTTTATCTTCAGTCTCTTTTTTATCACCTTCTTTTTTATCGCCTTCAGCTGCTGGTTTTTCTCCATCTGCTGCTGTTTCTGAACCTTCGGCTCCTTCTGTGCCTTCAGCTGCCTCGGTCTCAGCCGGTTTTTCTGGTTCCTTCATTACAGTTGGTGCTGCTAATGTTGCAATTACAAAATCTCTACCCTGAATAGTTGGAACAACATCATTATCTAATTTTACAGAAGAAATTTTAAAACTTTCTCCTATATCTATACCATCAAGATCCAAAGTTAGTTTTTCAGGGATTTTTTCACTTGGACATTTTAATTCAACTTTTCTTCTTACTATATTTAATACACCCCCACGCTTAAGACCTGGTGACTTTTCGTGATTAATAAACTCTACTGGTACTTCAATTCTTATCTTAACTCCAGGAACAACTCTCAAAAAATCAACATGAATTGGCTCGTCAGTCAATACGTCATAAATTACTTCTCTTGGTAGAACGTTCTGACTTTTACCGTTAATCGAAAGAGTTATTATATTTGATAAAAAATTTTCTTTTTCTATTGTGTACTTTAATACTTTTTTTGAAATAGAAATTTTTTCATTCTCTTCTTTACCGCCATAGATTATAGCAGGCACATTTCCACTATTTCTGATGGCACTTAATTGCCCTTTAGTTTTATTGTCTCGTGTATTTGCATTTAATGAAATCATGAAATCTCAGGTTTTTAACCCATGTTGATAAATAATCAAGGTAATTATTTGAATAAATCAGATACCGAAGTTGAATTAGATATCCTTTTAATTGCTTCTCCCATTAATCCAGAAATTGATAAAACTTCAATATTTTTAGCACTTTTAACTTTTTCTACATTGTCAATCGTATCTGTGATTACTAAATTTTTAATAACTGAATTTTTAATTTTTTTTACTGCCTCACCACTTAGGACTCCATGTGTTATATAAACATAAACTTCTTTAGCTCCCCTGTCTTTCAATGCCTTAGCAGAATTAACAATAGTTCCACCAGAATCAATAATATCATCAACAATTATACATGTTTTGCCTTTAACATTTCCGATTACATTCATTACTTGAGATTGTCCTGGTTTTGGTCGTCTCTTATCTACAATAGCTAAACCGACATTTAACAATTTGCTTAGTGCTCTAGCTCTTTCTGTTCCGCCAACATCTGGGGCAACACAAATTAAATTTTTATATTTAATTTTTTTCTTTGCGTGTCTTGCAAAAATTGGTGTTGAAAATAAGTTATCAACAGGAATATCAAAAAATCCTTGAATTTGTCCTGCGTGTAAATCTACAGTTACAACTCTATCAGCACCAGCTTTTGTAATTAAGTTAGAAACAAGTTTAGCTGAGATGGAAGTTCTTGGCACAACTTTTCTATCTTGCCTTGCATACCCAAAGTATGGAATAACTGCTGTTATATTCTTTGCAGATGATCTTTTAAGTGCATCAATACAAAGTAAGAGTTCCATTAAATTATCGTTAGCAGGTGATGAAATTGACTGGACAATAAATATACTATTTCCTCTTATGTTTTCATTAATTTCAATATAAATTTCACCATCAGAAAATTTTCTAATGCTAGAGTTTACAAGTTTAGTTTTTAAAAATTTTGCAATTTTTTTAGATAAAGGTTTATTACTATTTCCAGATAATAATTTCATCGATATCTTAATTAACCATAATTACAGAAATATTTCTACCATAATCATCTTCTTTGAGCTTTAAAGACTTTCTGGCACTAAAAAAATTATTTTTTTGGTCAAATGTGTCAATATTTATTAAGTCAATTTTATTTATTAGGTTTAATTTTATTTGATTTTTAATATAAGCCTTTAAATCAAAATTAATTTTGTTTTTTCTAACATTAAAAAATTTAATATTCTTTTTATCCTTTTTAATAAACTTATTTTTAAATGCTAATTTAACTTCATAATTTTTTTTGGATATAGCAGGACCAATTGCTGCAACCATATTTTTTGGTCTACATCCCATTTTAATCATAAATTGAATTACTTTTTTTATTATATCTTTATAAGCACCACGCCAGCCAGCATGAATCGCAGCAATCATTTCTCTATGATGGTCATAGATCAGAATTGGTACACAATCAGCTGTCAAGATACCAATAGGTATTTTTTTTTTTTTCACTTATAATTGCATCTCCAAAAATACTTCGATTTTTGATTTTAGATTTCTTATCTAGATATATAAATTTACTACTATGAGTTTGTTTTATTAAAAAAATTTTTTTTGATTTTAAACTTATTTTTTTTCTTACTATTTCAAGGTTTCTCTTTACGTCTTTTTTTTTATCTTTTGAACCAATTCCACAATTTAAACTTTTATAAATTCCACTAGAAGTTCCACCACTTTTATTAAAAAAGCCGTGCTTAATTTTTGAAAATTTAATTAATTTTTGTGACTTTATCAAATTTAAAATCCTACTTTAGATTTGTTATCAATCTTTTTTATCAACATTACTTTAAATAAATTACCCATTAGGTTTTTATCTGTCAGTCTTTTTATTCTATAAAATATATCGGCTTTTTCAGAGAATGTTTTATTTTTACTAATGTTTTCAGCCCTACGAAAGATACCAAGATTAATCAAAAATTTTTTTTGAGTGGTATAGTTACTTGTTAAACCTTTAAAATTTTTTATAGTTTTATCAAATAAATAATAATTAATGTTATGAGTTATGTCTGATTTTCCAACATTTTTCAAAAAATTTGAGTGTTTTTTATTGTAAATAGCTTTTATTGTATTTTTAAATTTTTTTTCATAGCTTCCGTAGTCAATGATTAAAAGTCCACCGTTGTTTTTATCTACAATCTTAATTATTTCTGTTAAATATTTCATCCCTAGAGGAGAATATTCAATAAAATTTTGTTTATAAGAGAATTTTAAATTAACCTTTCTTTCAAGTATTTTTATATCAACTTTTCTTTTTTCGAGATTAAAATTATTTTTATCAAATACTTTAATCAGTCTTTCATACCAATTATTTTTTTCTTTAAAAAATTGTTTAATTGGCATTGCATCAAAAAATTCATTGGCAATAAAAATAGTCGGCAATTTTTTCAATTTTTTAAAATTTTTAATCCATTTTAATCTTTTGAATTGAATTTTTTGTTTTTGTATTTTAATTAATTTAGGACTCTTTTCATAAATGCTAATGTTGCAACTTTTAAAGAAGGATGGAAAATTTTTAAAAGATTCCAAAATTATTTTCATCATCTCTCCGTTTCCTGCCCCTAGCTCTATTAAATTAAATTCCTCTGGACTCCCTAAACCCTCCCAAAAACTAATTATCCAAATTGCTATCATTTCAGAGTAAAGTCTAGAAATATTTGGTGCTGTAATAAAATCTCCTGTTATGCCGAAAGGATTCTTGCTCATATAGTATCCATCTTTCTTGTCATATAAGCAATGATTAATAAATTTATCTAGTGTTATGCTTTGATTTTTCTTAAGCATTAAATTTTTTAAAAAATAAAATTAAACCTACCGTAAAAAATACCAAGCTAATTAGTTGACCCATGGTGATATTCAAAATTATGTAACCTATTTGCTCATCTGGCACTCTAAAAAATTCTACTATAAATCTAAAAATTGAGTAAAAGACTAAAAATAAAGAGGACAATACACCTGTTTTGCTTAAAGTTTCTTTTTTTCTAAAAAATAAAAATATTAAAAATAATACAATACCCTCTAAAATTGCCTCGTATAATTGAGTTGGATGTCTATACAGATTATCTATTTGAATAAACTTTACTGCCCAAGGCACACTAGTTTCGTAACCATATAGCTCAGAATTAATGAAGTTTGCTATTCTTCCAAAAAAAATACCAATAGGCGAAACTAGCGCCACAACATCCAGATACTCAAATACATCATCTTGGTTTTTTTTTGCAAATAAAATACTTGCTAAAATAATTCCCAATACTCCACCGTGAAATGACATACCACCTTGCCAAATTTTAAAAACATCTAGTGGGTTGTTTATATAAAAAATCAAATTATAGAATAAAATATATCCAACTCTTCCACCTATTATTAATCCAATAATCATATAAGTAATGTAATCATCAAATTTGTTAAAAATATTTTTGTTTATAAAAAATTTTTTAGCTAAGTACCAACCTATGAGAATACCAATTATATAAGAAAGAGAATACCAGCGTATTTCTAAAGAAAAAATTACAATTGCAACTGGGTCAAAATTATTAATGAACATTTTAAATAATAAATATAAGATATAAATATATTAAGAATATAAATAAATATATGAAAAATTCTAAATTTGTATTTGATAAAATTACAAAGTTAATTGAACAGGGGTTAATTTCCTCTAAAGATTTAGCCAATGAAATAATGATGATTTTAAAATCTAAAAGAGATGAATTTGTTTTCAAGATGAAACTTGTTAGTAAAGATGAATTTGAAGTATTGTCAAAAAGAGTTGAAATCTTGGAAAAAAAATTTAGGAGATCGGGATCAAAAAAAAAGAAAAAAGCTAAACGGGCAAAAATATCCTAACTTCAAGTCCATTCAATTTAGATTTTTCTAATTTTATGTTTCCACCGTGTGAACGTATTATATCTGAAGCAATAGAAAGACCTAGACCAACACTAGATTTTGTTTCAGCCCTGCCTTTATCAATTTTATAAAAAGGTTTAAATACATTGTCATATTCTTCCTCTGGTATTCCTGGACCATCATCTTCAATTTTTAAGAATATATTTGTATTCTTTTTTGATAATTCTATGTTTATGTGTTTTCCGTATTTTAAAGCATTATCAATTAAGTTATTTATACATCTATTGATAAGATTTTTTCTGCCATTAAAAAAAATTTTTTCTATGATACTTTTTGAAATATATTTATTATTATATTTCTCAATAATTTGATTAACTGACTCACTTAAGTCAAATAATTCATCTTTTTCAAGATAGGTTGAGCTTGTAAATTGAAGATACTCGTTAAGCATTTTCTCCATTTCATCAATATCTTCGACTAATCTACTAGAGAGATCTTTATCTTTTATAAAAGCAGTTTGTAATTTCATTCTAGTTAATGGAGTTCTAAGATCGTGACTAATGCCTGAGAGCATTTCAGATCTTTGATTAAGATGTCTTAAAATTCTTTTTCTCATGCGATCAAATTCTAAACCAGCTTGTCTAATTTCTAGCGCTCCAGAGGGTTTAAATTCCTGAATTTCTTCCCCTTTACCAAATTTTTCAGCCGCTTTCGCAAGAGCAGAAATAGGACGAGTTTGATTTTTCAAAAATATTAAAGATATTACTACCATTATAAAAGCAGGAACCGTAATCCATAAACCAAAAATTCTTGCTGAGGAGCTAGTTAGTCTATCTCTAGGAATTAAAAATTTAAAATAACCACTTTGAAATTTAATTCTCAGATCGATTAACTCTTGATAATTTGTTGTATTAAACCAAAATTCTTCAGGACCAAATCTTGATTTTAGCTCTCTTCTTAAAGTTCTATCTACGGGGCTGAACCATCTTTCGTCGTAACGGTAATTAAATTTTTCATCTTGAATAAATTCAATATTTAAATCCTGATAAAGTGAAAAAAGATCAGTGATTTCATTCTTGTCGTAATTGTCATTTTTATATACTTCAATAAAAGTTTTAATTTCATTAACTAACGCTCTTGTCATACCTTTATTTGTTTTTATCCATAGGCTATCAAAAAAAACAATGGTAATTATCAATTGAATTACTATTACAGGAACAGCAACAATCAATAAAGCTCTGTAAAATAACCTTTTAGGTAGTAAATCTTTTATAAATTTACTCAATCCATAAAACATAACCAGCACCTCTTATTGTTTGTAGAAATTTAGGATTTTTTGGATTTAATTCTATTTTTTTTCTCAACCTTGTAATTATAACATCAATTGATCTTTCTTTATCTAAATTAATTAACTTGCCTATCTCTGTTCTTTGAAAAGTTTTACCTGGATTATTGATCATTTTTTCTAAAATAATTTTTTCTGTATTGTTAATCTTATATTCTTTATCATTTTTAATAATCAAATTTTTATTAAGATCGATTTTGATGTTTTCAAATACAATAACTCTCTTTTGATCTATTTTTTTTGTTTTATTTAAAATATTTTTTATTCTTAATAATAGCTCTTTGGGCTCAAAAGGTTTTGATAAATAATCATCTGCACCAATTTCCAAGCCTTCAACTCTTTCATTAGCCTGACCTTTCGCAGTTAATAAAATTATAGGTGTATTCAAGTCTTCTTTGTTGTCCTGAATAAATTCTAAGCCACTTTTACCAGGCATCATGATATCTAAAATTATAAGATCAAATTTAATTATTTTAATTTTTTCAAAAGCATCCTCAGCACTATTTGCAGTATTAACTAAATATTTATTTTCATTTAAGTACTTTTTTACTAATGATCTTATTCCTTCATCATCATCAATTACAAGTATATGAGCTAAAAAATTATCCATCTATAATTTTATTTAGTACAGTGTCAAAGTTTAATACTTCTTCAGATTTAGAATTTAGTAAAGCATTATAAATTCTTTTTTTTTGCGATTGAAATATCTCATCTGAAATAATTTTTCCTTTTTTATTTAAGTATACACGTTTAACTCTTGTATCTTGTTCATCTTTTTTAAATTCTATAGTTTCTAATTTTATTAGATCTTTTAGGACTCTATTAAGACTTTGTTTGGTAACTTTAAGTCTTTTTAATAGCTCAGATATAGAAATGCCTTCATACATAGATACTAAGTGAATAACCTTATTATGGGCTAATCCAATTGAATATTTATCTAAAATTTTTTTAGAATCTGAAAATATTTCTTTGTATCCCACGAACAATTTTTCAATTAGGTCCTTGAGCTGAGCATCTTTTAAATATAAAAGTTCTTTCATGATTGGTAAGTTATATTGACATATTACAGATACAAAGATAATTTTCAGTAATAATTTTATTATTCAAAAATGATACCGTACGATAAAAGATCTGGAAAAATTTGGTATAATAGTGAGCTTGTGGATTGGTCCGACGCTAAAATTCATGTTTTAAATCATGGATTACATTATGCCAGCTGTGTTTTTGAAGGTGAAAGAGTTTACGATGGTTCAATATTTAAATTGGAGGAGCATACCTCAAGACTTTTTTATTCAGCTAAAAGAATGGGAATGACAATTCCATATTCAGAAAAAGAAATAAATGATGCATGTAATAAAATTATTGTTGTTCAAAAAGTAGAGAATGGTTATGTAAGACCTACAATATGGAGAGGTAGCGAAATGATGGCAATTTCTGCGCAAAAAACAAAAATTCATGTAGCAATTGCAACTTGGGAGTGGGGCTCATATTTTGATCCAAAATTAAAAATTGAAGGCATAAAACTAAATATTTCTAGCTGGAGAAGGCCAGCACCAAACACTATTCCTTGGGATACAAAGGCATCAGGTCTTTATATGATTTGCACTTTGTCTAAACATGAAGCTGAAAAACAAGGATATGCTGACTCTTTAATGTTAGATCACGAAGGGAATGTTGCTGAAGCAACAGGGGCAAATATTTTTTTTAAAGACAAGAATGGAGAGATACATACTCCAATACCAGACTCATTTTTAGATGGTATTACAAGACGTACTGTTATTGAAATTGCTAAATCAAAAAATATTAAAGTTCATGAGAGAAAAATAAATCCTTCAGAGCTTTCAAATTTTGAAGGTTGTTTTTTAACTGGAACTGCTGCCGAAGTTACTCCAGTTTCATGTATAGCAGAATATCAGTTTAAAGTTTGTGATTTGATTATAGATTTAAATAAGAGCTATCAAACTTTAGTTAGAAAGAAAAAAGCTGCTTAATCTTTATTATCCTCAGATATTGCGTGATCAATTCCTTTACGCATATAGTCGTAACCAGTAAATAACGTCAGTGCAGCTGACAACCACAATAAAATTATCCCAATAGTTTGAGCATTATAGTCCTGAAAATTTAAAATTCTATTTCCAGTGTCTCCAGATAACAAAAGAGCTATAGAAACCATTTGCAAAACAGTTTTTAATTTTGCAAGGTTTGAAACAGGAAGCTTAATTTTCCCTTTAGCCAAGAATTCTCTTAAACCTGAAATTAAAATTTCCCTTGTAAGTATAATTATTGCTGCAATGACTTCATAGTTTTTAATAGTTCCATCCATTACTAGAAGAATTAATGCTGTTGCAACGATAATTTTGTCAGCTATAGGATCTAATAATTCACCCAGTTTTGACTCTACTCCAAACATTCTGGCCAACATACCATCCAAGAAGTCTGTAAATGATGCAACAATAAATAAAATTAAAGCAGTTAGATCGCCATAAAATCCAGGGAGATAAAAAGCCAAAACAAAGAATGGAACAATTATTATTCGCCCTATAGTTAATATGTTTGGAATCTTTTTAAGCATAATTATTCGTGAAAAAAGTTATATATCTTTTTTGCTACTTTTTCTTCAACACCTTCCACAGATTTTATTTCATCTAAACTAGCAGACTCAACTGATCTCGCAGATCCAAAATGGTTTAATAAAGCTCTTTTTCTTATAGCTCCAATACCCTCAATTTGGTCTAATAAAGATTTATTAATCCCTTTTTTTCTTTTAGCTCTATGAGCGCTTATTGCAAATCTGTGTGATTCATCCCTGATCCTTTGGAGGAAAAAAAGAGTAGGGTCATTTCTCGAAAATTTAAATTCTTTCCCATTATGAAAAAAGGTTTCATTTCCACTATTTCTGAATTTACCTTTTGCAATTGCAATAATTGGAATGTCATGAAGACCTAATTCATTAAGGCTCTCTCTTGCAACTGAATATTGACCTTTACCTCCATCTACAAGAACCAAATCAGGAAACGCAAGGTAATTATCCTTTTCTTGAACTGCTCTTTTGAACCTTCTGTTCAAAACCTCTCTCATCATTCCATAGTCATCCTGCTCATTTTTTTTATGTTTAATGTTAAATTTTCTATATCTTTTTTTTATAAATCCTTCATCACCGAACGCTATTAAAGCGCCAACACTATTTGTACCTTGAATATGACTATTATCGTAAACCTCAATTAAATTTATATTGTTTTCTAAATTAAATTTTTTAGCTACTGCATCGAATAGTTCTTTATTATTCTGACTTTCATAAAGTTTTCTATTAAGACTATCTTTTGCATTTTTAATTGCTTGATTAATTACTTTTAGTTTTG
>MDTE01146574.1_pt1 | contig 13597 bp, 10 predicted proteins | sample 811231 | NCBI WGS metagenome assembly MDTE01 (sample SAMN05326651, study PRJNA326480) | marine metagenome | isolation source: seawater | place: Indian Ocean: Red Sea | collected 2010
AATTGCAGTTCTTGATACTCGAGGTGTACTGGTAAGTTCTGCAATGGAGGATAATTCAGTTCTCATTAGACCTGATATTGCCTTTGCCAAAGCATGGGGTTGTGTTGGAATAGGCTTTTCAAGCAGAACAATGAGAGATCTCTATGGCACTCAACCTGAACAAACTCATTTTTTCAATGCTGCCAGAGCTATATCTGGAAACAAAATAGCTCCATCTCCTGGAGGGATAATGATTAAGAAAGGTGATGATGTAATCGGCGCTGTCGGCGTTTCAGGAGATTTACCTGATCGTGATGAGATTTGTGCAATTGCAGGAGTAGAAGCTGCTGGATTGACTTATCAAATTTGAAGAATGCTAAAGAAAGTTTTATTGGTTTAAAAGATTTGCCTGACCCAAATTGTTCTCACAATTTGTAAAATAAAATCAATTCTTAATTTTTAGGCGGCAAAGGAATTAAAACCGAAGTATTTTTTATGTAGTTTTTGTATTCCTCATTATCTCCCCATTTCTTCTTTCCTCTAAGTTCTAGTAATCTCACTCCACTTATTTGGGTCAAAAGAATGATAATAAAAATAGGAGAAACGAGCGTTATAAACTGCCAACCCTGAAGAACTGGTAAAGCTATTACTGTAATCCCAATCCACAAAAGAATTTCGCCAAAGTAATTAGGATGTCTTGACCAAGACCAAATTCCAGTTGTTATAAATTTGTCTTTATTGTCAGGGTTAGATCTGAATTTTGATTTTTGGTTATCAGCTATAACTTCTATAGAGAAACCTAAAATCCAAATTAAAGTACCAACTAGCAAAAAGGTATCCGCTTCAATTTTATTTTGAGAAGTCATCGCAGCAAGCCCAGCTGCCAAGGAAAGAAATACCCACATTCCCTGAATATTCCAGGTCATTAAAAACCACCAAAATTTAGTTTTCATGATATCAAATCTTCCATCTCCTCCATCTTTTCTTACTCGAAAAAATAAAAAAGAGCCAAGTCTGGTAGCCCACACTACAACTAACGACGTGATTACGATATCTCTAAAATATATTTCAGGGATAGCCATAAGAGTAAAAATAGAAGCTGACATAAAAGTTAATGATCCGGTTAAATCAAAAAAATGTTCTGTTCTGTTAATGAAAGATGGAATAAAAACCAGCCATTGAATGACAAAAATTAGGAACACTACGAATCCAAAAAGTGGGATGTTCGATATGGAAATACTTCCTTGATTGGCAGCAAAAGCTATAAGGGTAGATAGCAATATGACAATGAAAGAGGCTGGGATAGTGGTCTTATTAGGCATTGATAAATTTTAATACAAAAATCTTGATTTGAATTGAAATTTAGAAGATATTAATGATTAGAAATTAAGAGGTATAAAGATGATGAATTCAAGAATTTGTGAAATGTTAGATATAGAGTTTCCTCTCGTGGCATTTACACATTGCGGAGATGTTGTTGTAGCAGTTTCCAAAGCAGGAGGTTGTGGAGTTTTAGGGGCAGTTGGCATGTCTCCAGAACAATTGGAAAAAGAACTAAAGTGGATTGACGAGCACATTGACGGAAAGCCATATGGAGTAGACGTATTAATTCCAAATAAAATGGTTGGTAAAGATGAAAAATTTGATGCTGATAAGTTAGCAAAAATGATTCCTCAAGAATACGCAGATTTTAGAACTGATGTTTTGGCAAATCATGGAATAGATGCACCAGAGTTAAGAAAAATAGATACAGCTGGATCAAGTTTTGCTGCAAACACTCAATCTGATGGTGCTAAGGCTCTTTTAGATGTTGCCTTTAAACATCCGATAAAAATAATTGCAAATGCTCTTGGAGTTCCTCCAGACTGGATGATTAAGATGGGTAAAGACAACGACTGTAAAGTTGCTGCATTGTTAGGAACTGCTGAGCACGCCATAAATCAAGTAAAGGCAGGAGTGGACATTTTAGTTGTTTCAGGAACTGAAGCTGGAGGGCACTGTGGAAGTGTCTCAACTATGGTATTGATTCCTGAAGTTCATCAGGCTATCCAGCCTTATGGAGATGTACCTATTTTAGCTGCAGGCGGAATTGTTACTGGGAAGCAGATGGCTGCAGCAATGGCAATGGGAGCCTCAGGCGCATGGTGTGGTTCAGTATGGTTAACAACAATAGAATCAGAAGTTGACCCGATAGTGAAAGAAAAGATGGTTGCTGCAAATTCCAGTCAGACCGTGAGATCAAGAAGCAGAACAGGAAAACATTCAAGACAATTAGTCACGCCTTGGACTCAAGCTTGGGAAGCAGAGAGCGCTCCAGAGCCACTACCGATGCCCTTACAGCCAATGGTTGCAGAGCCAGCTTTACAAAAAGTAAATAAATTGGCTGCTGGTGGTCACGAAGGAGCTCAAGATCTCGCAACATACTGGGTAGGTCAGGGCGTTGGCCTTATGAATCAAAGTATTTCAGCGAGTGATGTTGTTCAGGAGTTTAAAGAAGACTTCATCAATGCTTACGAGAGATTAAATAACTTTGTAAGTTAAAACTTACTTAATCTTAGAGATCTCTTCTCCAAGTTGATCGGCTACTCTATCAAAGCCTATCAAATTACTTCGGAAATCTTTAGTAAATGGCTCTAAAGATTTCTTAAGTTCATAATTTGCATTTCCTAAAACCTGAAAATTCTTTATTGTAAAGTTTTGCACAAATTCTGTTTCCCATTTGCTACCTAAAAAATTGTTCATATGAATTAGGGCAGCTTCGTTATTGGGGTAAATTTCTAAAAGGAAGACTTTATTTTCTTTTTTCGAAAAGTGATATTGATAAACTAAAGTTTTGGGCTCTTTGTCTTTTACATTATTAGTGATTCTTGAAACGAAATCTCTAGCATTGCTATCTTGGTTCTCAATTATTTCCAAATCTATTGCAAAAACCACAACGTCCAACTTTTCATGATGCATACCAACTAAGTAAGTTGATAAAAATAATATAAAAAAAGATAAATATTTCATGAGAGCTCCTTTAAATTTAATGATTCCACCATGCTTGGTCTGAAAAAGCTCTTATATCAATTTCATGAGTCCAAGTTGATTTTGTTTGTTGCGCTAAAAAAAGGTATGTATCAGCGACATTTTCTGGAAGGATCATGCCATCATCCCCCTTTTGTTCCTTGAATTTTTGAAATAAATCAGGACCTAGCATCTTTCCAAGGGTATCTGGAGCATCTACAGCTCCATCAATTATTACATGAGCTACATGAATGCCATCTTTAGCAAATTCAGCATTCAAAGACTGACACAACATTCGTCTACCGCCCATTGCAGCTGCATGAGAATGTTGGCCTTTATTTCCTCTAACAGCTGATGTAGCCGAAGTTACAATAATATTACCCCCTTGTCTCTCTTTCATCTTTGGGGTGACAACCTGAGCGAGTCTGAACAAGCCAAAAGTTGCCATACGCCATCCCATTTCAAAGGCTTTGTAACTGGTCTCAGCCAAACTTCGATCTCCAATTTGGGCTCCAATGTTATAAATCACAGTATCAATAGGACCAATTTCTGACTCGATTTTATTGACCAGATCTTCAATAGAGTTTTCTTCAATTACATTCAACAAAGAACCTGATGCTTTTCCTCCATCATCGGAAATCTGAGTAATTAATTTTTCAAGGCCCTCTTCATCAGTTCTTCTGGCCAAGTAAGCGTGATAGCCTTCTTTAGCAAATCTCCTAGCTACTGTTCCACCAATTCCAGCACCTGCACCTATGACCAAACACACTTTTTCCATATCTATAACCTTAAAAATTTACATTGCTTCTAAAAATAATTTTTCCCACTCTTCCTGAGACGGCAATCTTGGCGTTGTCATATTACTTGGATCTGTCATAGAGTGAGCAACTAAATTTGGAATCATATCTTCAGTAACTCCCATAGCGCCCAGTCCGCTGGGTAGTCCAATCTTCTCATTCAGCTTTTCTATTTCATCAGCCAAATCAGTAGATTCATCTTTGCCCATAGCTCGACTAATTCTGGCGTATTTATCTCCCACATGATCTTTATTGAATCTCAATATAGTAGGCAAAATGACACCATTCAAGGTGCCATGGTGCAATCTTAGCTCTTGATCCGCTCCAACAGCGTGACTCATAGAATGAACTGCCCCAAGTCCTTTGGAGAATGCCATTGCACCCTCAGTAGATGCCATCATCATGTTCCACCTTGCATCTTTATCCTGTCCATCTTCACAGGCTCTAATTAGACTTTCTTTTCTGATGATCCTCTCTACTCCGTCTAATCCTATGGCTTCAGCTGGAGGATCATCCATCGGAGATAAAATTGCTTCGATACAGTGAGTGAGAGCATCCATTCCTGCGCCTGCAGTAAGAACTGGAGGCAAGCCCAATGTTAATTCAGGGTCACAGATTGCTGCATTTGGTACCAAATGATTGCTAGCAAGGATTAACTTCCTACCGTCATTCATGATTATCACAGCGCCTAAAGAAACTTCACTTCCAGTTCCCGAAGTCGTTGGTATAGCAACGGTTGGAACAGTTTCTTGTATCTTTCCTGTACCTCCTTCATTAACCGAATAATCCACAACGTTTCCTTCATGATTTGCCATGAGAGCTACCGCTTTCGCTAGATCCATACTTGAACCACCGCCGAACCCAACTACGCCATCACAACCGTTTTGTTTATAAAGTTCCAATGCATCGTTCACAGCCTGTTCAGTTGGATTAGCTGGAGTTTCCGTATAAAAGGTAGGCGATAATTCATTTGAAAGAAGGTTACGAATTTTATCGGTCATCCCTATAGCTACCAAACCTGGGTCTGTACAAATTAACGGTTTAGTTATTCCTTGTTCTTTCAAAACTTGCGATATAAGTTTTAAGGAACCATTTTCAAAATGGGGTTGGTTAAAGTATCTTAGTTGCATATCATCTCCTCATAACTACCTTCCAATGTAATCATATTTATATCATTGGTGGAAGCCTTCAATTCTTTTTTACTTCCATTTTGACTGAAATTTTCCTCTGTGATATGTCGTACTATTTTAGTGCACAAAACTTTTATGACTTTGATAGAATTCTGTCCTATTAATCGACTTCAAGTCGTATTTTATTAAACCTCAGGGGGAAAAATGTACAAATTCTTTTTAAAAGTTTTAGTGGCAGCTTCACTATTTTTTACTTCCACTGTTTCTTTAGCACAAATTGCATTAGAAGAAATGGTAGTTACTTCTCAAAAAAGAGAGCAAAATTTGCTTGATGTACCTTCAGCACTTCAAGCCTTTTCGGGCAGCATGCTTGAAGGCGTGGGACTAAGAGATACCGACGACCTAACCACTATGGTTCCTGACATGTTAGTTTCAGGAGAAGGTGCTGGTCGAGCGAACATCTGGTTAAGAGGGATTGGTTCAACTAAATTTGATATCGGTTCCGAAGGATCAAACGCTTTTTTTGTCGACGAAATATACATGCCTAGAAACCAATCCATCCTTTCAGGTCTTGTTGATCTTGAAAGAATCGAGGTTTTGAAGGGTCCTCAAGGAACTCTTTACGGAAGAAATGCTCTTGGTGGTGCGATCAGTGTTTTTTACAGAAAACCAACCAGTGAGACCGAACAAAGAATTAAAGTTGGTGCTGGAAATTACGGACAAGAAAAATTTAGTTATCTTCTGTCAGGACAACTTGCCGACGGTCTTTATGGTCGTATGATTTTGAGTTGGCAAGATGATGAAGGAGTGCATAGCGACAATACTTTTGGAGGAGAAACTGGCCCAAGTAATGAAAATATAAGATTTTCATTTTTCGGAGAGGGAAATGACTATGAATGGACTATTAGTGCAGAAAACAGTGTTTCTAATACAGATGCTTTAGTTTCAGAAGCTATCATTTGTAAAAGAGGTACAGACACTTGTAGTGATGCACAAAACAGCCTGATTCAACCAACTATATTTGCGCAAAATTCCGGTCTTGATATTTTCGTTACGGATTTTTCAACGGCAGTACCTTACATAACAGCTTACGCTCAAACTGGTGCTGATCCAACCGCCAATGGAGCGGCTCCTCTGATAGACGCTTTAGCTATCAATCAAATTTCAGGTGATAGATATTCTGCAAATTTGAGTGAGGATACTTTTGATAGAAGAGAAGACACAATGTTTTCCGGAAAACTTAAGCTGTTTCGTGACGAATATGATTTAACCTTGTTGGTTTCTACTAATCAAAATCAAAGTGAAGAGTTAAGAGATTTTGATGCAACCGGAGCTAGATCTTTTGTGCAAGGAAGCGAACAAAAAACAAATCAGTCTTCAATAGAATTAAGATGGAACTCAAAGCCTGAAGATCAGATCCAATGGGTAGCGGGTTTTTACTCTTTCCTAGATTATGGTGAAAGGAACGATATTTTTAGAACTGGACCTGATAGTGTCTTCAATCAGGCAGCAATAGCTGCAAGCGCATATCTTCATACAGCAACTAATACCGCCGGACTGCTTCATGATAACGACGCGTTAGTCGCATTTGGTGCAGTAGACATACCAACTTTTTGTGGTACCGCGGGTCTTTCTAACGTAATAAAAGCAACTTGTAATGTTGCTACTGGAGATACTCTTGATACTTATGGAACGGCAGGATTATTGTTAGAAATTAATAACAAATCTTCGGCTGCTTTTGGACAAGTAACTATTCCAATGGCTGATCAATGGAACATAACCCTAGGTGCAAGGTATACCTATGACACTAAGGGTATGGTTTATACAACAAGTTCTAACTCCGTAGGTATTCCTCACTCTTTAGTTTTGCCCGGTTGTACACCAAATACAGCTAACGCAACTGTCCTTAATGCAGTAGCCGGATGTCTTGAATATCTTACTGCTTTAAATACTTCTCTAGGAGCAGATGGACTACCTGGTACTGCAGATGATGGAGCAGCAATTCCTGACACTGTTTTATATACAGATGAGCAGTATGCTGGTCAAGTTGCGGTAGTATCTGGTGCGCTTGAAGAAATGCCTCAGTTAGCCGCCTTACTTCCAAGTGGGGGTAACTGTACAGCTTCACAACTTGCCGATCCTTTAGCAGCTTTGGCAGCTGATATTGCAGCTGGTAAAGGTGCTGCATGTATGGGAGATTTTTCAGCAATAGCTGCCATTCAAGGAATAGGTATTGCACCCATTGCTTCTTCAGCGCAAACCTTTCAAGAAGCTCAAGAGGCATCATGGAGTTCAGTAGATCCTAAATTGACAATTGATTTTAAACCTGATGACAGAAGTATGCTTTGGTATACCTTTTCTACTGGTTTTAAAGGTGGTGGATGGCAGTTTGCTACTTACTTCCAAGAATTGGTTCAACAAGGCTTCGATCCTGAAGAACTGGAAATGAATGAAATTGGATACAAAGGTTCGTTTTTAAATGACTCTCTAAGCTTAAGTGCTGTTGCTTACACATATGATTGGACTAATAAACAGGTAATTAAAGTAGCGGTTGTTCAAGGATTACCACTAGGACTAACTAGAAACGCTGGTGAATCTACAATTAATGGGCTTGATTTGAATCTAAGAGCACGAGTTGCTGATCAAACTTTCGTAAATTTCAATTATGCTTACATTGATGCTCAATACGACGTTTACTGTGATGACTCCAGAGATTGGACTCAAGTTTATGGAGATACTTTTACCTCTTGTAAATTGGATCCATTGACTGGAAATCCAGATGACTCAGGCGCTTATAGCAGAGCTGGCGGAGGAATGCCATGGACTCCTGAAAATGCCTTGGTTTTATCCGTTGAGCACATTGAACCAACTAATTTTGGAGACGTAGTGATCAATGCAAGTTATTCATATAAGTCTGATATTGCGAATGCTGATGAGCGAGTTAATAATCTTACATTCTTAGATGAGATGGCAAGACTTAATTTCTCCACGGCAATCGAGTTCAATAACGGTACAACCTTGAGAGGATATTGTACAAACTGCCTTGATGTTGATGATGATATTGGCTTCACTCTTATTTATCCAGGCGACCAAGGTGGAGGAGCTAGAATTAAGTATTACGAAGGCTTAAGAGCTGGAATAGAAGTGGTACATCAATTCTAAAAACTCTAAAGAAACAAAAAAAAGGCGCCTCAAGGCGCCTTTTTTTAACTTGCCTTTAAGTTTAAATGATCAAAACCTCTAAAGATCAAATTTTTCCCCCATGCGGGGTTTTTATCTAAAAGCTCTAAATTGGAAAACCTTTCAAAAAGAGTTTCAAAAGCAATTCTTGATTCAATCCTTGCTAAGCTAGCTCCAATACACATATGGGGTCCATAACCAAAAGATATGTGTTTAACGTCGTCTCTCAATATGTTGAATTCATTAGGGTTTGCATTAGCTTCAGGATCTCTATTGGCCCCAGCAATACTCACAGCAAAGGCGGTACCTCTTTTGTAGGACTTTTCATTGTAAATCATGTCATTTTCGGCAAATCTCACAGTAGCGTGCACAGGAGGCTCATATCGCAACATTTCCTCAATAGCATTAGGTATCAGGTCGTGATTATCTTTAAGATGAGCCATTTGTTCTGGATGATTAAAAAGAGTGTAAATACCATTACCAATTAAACGAGTTGTAGTTTCGTGGCCGGCAATCAAGAGCAACAAACACGTACCGTACATCTCTTTTATATTTAATTTGTCGCCTTCTTCTTCTGCTTGAATTAATTTGCCAATAAAATCATCGCCTGGGGAATCCTTTCTTTTTAATATTATTTCTTCAAAGTAATGAATTAAGGCTTCGTAAGCATCTCCAGATTTTTTAATATCTTCTTTTGAAGTACCAATTCCTCCTACTCCTAATAACAGATCTTCAGACCAAGCTTGAAACTGATCGAGGTCTGTATCCGGAAGACCCATCATCTTTGCAATGACTATCGCAGGTAATGGTTTTGCTAAATCCTCTATTAAATCAAAGGACTCTTGATTATGAATTTTATCCAAACAACCGTCTACAACTTGCTTAATTTCTGGTTCTAAAGAGGTGATATACCTATTGGTAAATCCATATTGAACGAGTTTCCTGATTCTAGAATGATCTGGTGGATCTAGTTTTAACATGCTGGGATTTTCAAATTGCTCGAGCATGATTTCACGACCAGCTTTTTTAAATTCTTTCCTGCGTCTCTCAGCAATTGGATATTTTCGGTCATCAACACTGAATCTCTTATCTCTTAACATTTCTTGAGCAAATTCCATTCTCGTCACCCAATGCAAGCGAGTAGTTTGAGAAAATAAGATTGGCTTATGTTTTCTCATTGAGTTATAAGTTTTGTAAGGATCTTCTACAAAATCGTTTGCCAGAAAATCCAATACCACGCCTTTATTAATAAGTTTTTCAAAACTTACTAAAGCTTTGTAAGCACCAATCAGCAGAAAACTTTTTAGCTTTGAAAATAACTTGTTCATAAAATAATTAAGAATTTTCTACTAGAGCAGTAAATATTTCAAGAATTGGTTGGTTCAAACCATATTGGCGAAGTCCAGGCTCTTTCTTGAATAGTAGTTGGGATGTCTGATCTAGGCTTAAAACCTTCTCTGATTGAGTCCCATGTTGACCATCGACAGACTGGATTTTCCAAAACCCGTGCATAATAAAAAGCTCTTTGATCTTTTAAAAAGTCAGGGTCGACCCAAAAAGTTTTAAGTTCTGAGGCTCCCAAATTCTCACTGATCGAACAGTTTTCAATATCAACTTTAGCGCCATTGTCAGGACAGCGAAATGTAGATGAATTCACAACCAATCCGTCTGAACAAGCAACGTCATAAACTTTTTCTCTATGTTCACCATTTTCCAACCAGCCTTTGATAATTTGAATTCTTTGTAGTGGGGCACCCATTGAATCTGCTATAGCCCAGACTAGAAATTTTGGACTTCTCCCTTCTTCGATATTAATAGTTGAGCCCATTGATAGGTTATTTGCATAAGCTTTCTGAATTAGTTCTAAATCATTTATTTTGGAATCTTCAAAATTATATCCTGAAAAAAAACGCACTTTAATTCTTGGACCACTGGTAGCGAAAGTTTCTTTTCTCCTAAAAGCATCATAAATATTTTCACGAGTGTTTTCTTCTGCCCAAACTCCGGTAAGACCAGAAGCAGAGAACCCAACTAATCGATCTGTTACAGCCATATAATCCTTACCATCAATTTCAGCAAAAGATTCTGGTCGAAAGATTTTCGCGGCTTTTGCCAAAGCCCAATTAAAAGGAACTGAGCCTCTTAGTTCTGGTGTTCCATCCAGTAAACCAATTTTTGAAAAGAAAGCCTCTTCACTATAGGAGCCCCCAGCAACATGAGTATCGCTAGCACCTGCAAGACCAAATTTATAAGGATTTGTTAATCCTTGTTCTGCTAAAGATAGCCCTCTTAAATATGCATTACGGACATAACTTCCCTTAGCGTTTTCTAACACTTTTGCTTGCTTTTCTACAGGTATCTCAAAAGCCGCCCATTCATCATTCTTTGAAAGTAAAGGATGAGTTTCAGAAGAACCTTTCGCTTGTGTAACTTCTACTAGGGGTTCATTTTTTATTCTTTGTACTGCATAAGCTTCGTCTATTGGCTTCCCATCATAGTAAGTCATTTTAAAAGCAGCGCCTCCTGAAATATTTGAATTATGAGGAATTGCTAAGCTTTCTATTCCTTTGCTTCTTAGCCCATCCATCCATTTCCAAAGATCTTCTGGATTTAAACTGTCCCCTCTAGTAAAGATTCTTTTTGGTAAGTTTTTTGTATCGCGAAAAATAACATTTCGATGTAAATAAGAATCGTAAATCTCAACCGAAGAGGAATATTCATAAGCAGCAAATGTTGTAAATACCCCTGGTACATAGGCTTGATCTGCAGCTTTAATTGTTTTAAACCAAACATCACTACTAACTTTTTCTAAAAGTTTCATGTCTATGGTTCCGTCTTGTATGTTGTCAGCTAATTTTTGGGCAAAGGGCCTAAAAATTCCTGCTCTTCTAATGATAGAGATAATACTGTTGCTCACTTCTTCGTTAAGATTATGAAGGGGTTTAGTAAGCTCGTATTGGCCAATTTCACTAGCTGGATTGGCTGCCTCTTTCATTAAACCCAAAAAATCCCATGATCGGTTACCGCATAAAAATCTAATGGACGTGACAATTGAATAAGATAACCAGTAGGGTGTTTTATTGCTTCTCCCCTAGCATATTTATAGGCATCGGCAGGAGAAGCTGTAGTACCAAAACTATAGGCATCAAAAGAGTTCTCAGTATGAACATGAAGGTCACCAAAATAAGCGTTTCTATCCGGATTGGGGGAAGTTTTATGCTCTATCAAATTGGACTTCCCAAATTTTTCTACTGCTAATTCTTTTTCTGTTTTCATTGTTGGTTCTGAACAAGAAACAATGAACAAGGTCAAAAAAGAAAACCAAAACGATATTTTTGACATAAAAACAGTATAACCATCGCATTTCAGCAATCAATTCTTTTGTTATCAAAATTTATGCTTTTATATACACTGAAATATAGATGAATATTTTAACTCTCTTAAAAATACTAGGTATCGTCATTGTAGTTATGACTTCTATAATATTGCCACTATCTATGCTTGAGTCTTCTATAGCGGATTTGACCTCAGAATTTATCGAGTGGAGTGGCGAAAGTAAATTTTTAAACTCAATTTTAATAATTGCTGCATTAACCGGAGATGTATTTTTACCAATCCCAAATGGTATTACCAACACTTTTGCTGGAGCTATTCTTGGTTTTTATTTATCTGTACCTATAATTTGGGCGGGACTTACATTGGGATCTATCATTGGATTTATTATTGGGAAATATGCTGCAAAATCTTTAGCAAAAAAAATACTTAGTAGAGAAGATTTAGAAAGATCGGAAGAAGTAGCAAAAAAATTTGGTGTAAGTATCTTGTTGCTTGCAAGGCCTGCTCCGGCTTTAGCAGAAATTTCGACTGTAGCTGCTGGTTTAGCAGGTATGAAATGGGGTACTTTTCTAACCGCAATGATTTTTAGTAATTTATTAGTTTCAGTGGTTTATGCCTATATCGGAACGGCAGCTCTTGCTAGCCAATCTGCTTCAATAGCATTTTTAGGAATTGCAGTAATCCCTTTCTTGTTTTGGTTTTTAGCAAAAAGATATTTTAAAAATTAATGTTTACTGCTTCGATGAGCTACATAATCCATCATCGCTAAAAGTAATCCAGAGATTATAAAAATGATGTGAATGATAACCATCCACTTAATCTCTACTTCGCTCACTGCAACATCACCCGAACCAGCTATTTTAAGAAACGTTTCAAGTAGGCCAATTCCAGATATAGCCAAAATTGAGGCAACCAGTTTAATTTTAAGATCACTAAAATCCACTGAACCCATCCAATCGGGTCTATCTCGATCATCTTTTGCTACATCAATTTTAGAAATAAAATTTTCGTAACCAGAAAATATAATCATCACAACAAGATTAGCGATTAAAGCTAGATCTACCACTTGCAGAACAAATAAAAGTACTTCTTTTAATTTCATACTCATTAAACCCGGAGCATATTGAATGAAGTGTTGAATGGTAGTTATGGCGATTAGTACCAAGCAAAGACACAAAATCATATAAATTGGTGCTAACAGCCATCTGCTGGCATATATTAAGCCCTCTAATAGATTTTCTATTGATCTCATTATTTCCCCTATATTGAATATTATATTCTAGTTTTTTTAAACTATCTTTCTCTGTAATCTAAAAATCTATAATCCCGTCTTCTTTAAGTTTATCAAGTTCTTTTGAATCTAAACCTATGCCAGACAGAATTTCTATGGAATGTTCTCCTAAATCAGGACCTCTGGAGGGAGTTTTTTTGGGTTCATCTTTTAAAAATACAGGACTATTAACGGTTAAGTTATGTGTTTCAAAACTATCTTCTGAAAAGTTAACCAACACCTCACTTTTAAGAAACTGTTCGTCTTTTTTGTGATCCGTAGACTTACTAAGAACTCCAAAAGTTACCTCAGAGAATCTTAATTTTTCAACTATTTCATTCAAATCATATTGCTTAAAGATTTTTTCAAGTTCCTTATAAAGTTCTTGATGATTTTCGTTCATTTTTTGAAAGGTTGAAAATCTTTCATCGCCATTTAAATATTCTATATCAAGAGCTTTTAATAATTTTGGCCATTCTTTAACAGCGTCAATGATCGCTAATAAAAGATATCTGCCATCTTTAGTTTCATAACGTCCACCAAAAGGGTGAGGAGTAACTTCAGTCTTTTTTTCTGGAAAATCAGCATCAAAAAGTGCTGCTTGAATGAACGAACCATTTGACCATGCGCCATTGGCCATCAAGGATGTATTTACTTCTCCACCTTTGCCCGTCTTTTCTCTTCTATAAAGAGCTGTCATGATACTTGCAAATAACGATACCCCAGTCGGTTGATCTCCCATACCTATAGGCGGCATCCCTGGAGTAGAATTATCTGACGGTCTTACGATATCCATCAAACCACTCCTTGCCCACCACGCCATCGTATCAAAGGCAGTTCTGTGGGAGTCAGGACCTTCTTCTCCATAGCCTGTCAAAGATCCATAAATCAGTCTTTCA
>MDTE01091154.1_pt1 | contig 13594 bp, 9 predicted proteins | sample 811231 | NCBI WGS metagenome assembly MDTE01 (sample SAMN05326651, study PRJNA326480) | marine metagenome | isolation source: seawater | place: Indian Ocean: Red Sea | collected 2010
TCGCTTTTTGTGGAGAGCTTTACCTCGAGACCCTGTGGGTATCCTGCCGCAGCCAACAGGGCCCGCGCCTTTTCGGGGTTGTAGGCGGGCAGTTCCCTGGCGCAGTAAGAGGGATGGATGGGTGCAACGTGGGCATCCGGGCCCAGATCGCCCTGGCCGAAATAAGCCAGTTGCAGGATTTTCTGCCGATCCTGGCACAGCTTGAGTGCATTGCGCACCCGCAGGTCGTTCCAGGGCGGCAGATCTGTCCGCATGCGCAGGACGAATGTCTGAGCGGTGCTGACGGGACGCACGGTAATTCCCGGCATATCTTTGAGAGCTTGCCAGTCGGCTGGGCGCGGCGAGTAGATGGAATCGAGCTGGCCGGATTGCATGGCCGCGGCGCGAGCATCGGGCTCCAGATCCAGGTAGATGAGCTGGTCCAGGTAGGGCAGGGGATTGCCGTCGGTGCCATTCTTCCAGTAGTCCTGGCGCCGTTGCAGAACGACCCGCTCGGTCTCGGTGTATTCTTTCAGTTCGAAGGGGCCGGTGCCGACGGGTTGCTTGATGAAATCACCTTCAAAACTGCGGTGCAGAATTAGTGCCGGATAGTGGAAGAGGTGTTCGGGAACGGCGATCTGTGCCTGGCTCAGGTGCAGCCGTAGGGTGTAGTCGTCTATTTTCTCGATGTTGTTGTGTTCCAGGTAGGACATCAGACCGAGAACGGAGGAGCCGGTGTTGGGGTTGAGCCATTGTTCGAAATTAAAGAGCACATCGTCGGCCTGCAGTTCGGCGCCGTTGTTGAAGCGGATGCCGCGGCGCAAATAGAGGGTCCAGGTTTTGACTTCGGCGTCGGCCTCCCAGCGTTCGAGAAGCCAGGGACGGGTGATATTGTCGGGGCCGGTTTCGGTCAGGTACTCGGCTACCTGGCGCAACTGGTTGGCGCCTTCTACCCAGGAGAGGCGCGCGGGGTGGTCCAGGCGCTGGACGGCGGAGCCGATTTTCATGGTGCCGCCGCGCTTGAGTGCAGTCGGAGCAGCCGGGGGGGTGATTGGCTCTTGGCCGCCGCAGGCGGCCAGGGTCCGGGCCCCGGCGGCGGAAAGGCCGAGCAGGGTGGCCAGACGGACGAACTCGCGCCGGCTTATTTTATTCTGCCTCAGGGCATCGCGTGCGGCCGGGATGGCCGGGTGGATTTTTCTGAATAATGGCATGGCTTTCTTCAAGTTCTGATGGAACTTCGTAATGAGATAAGAAAAGTATAGCAATGGAGGGGAGGGCTAGCAAGAGAGAGTCCCTTTATTGCTAGGTGTTTTAACCAGCAGAAGGTTCCGCAAGTGGATTCGAGATGTGCATGCTTTTAGAGGGCGGATTTGTCGCTTGATTAATCGGGCTTCATGGAAGTATAATTGTTAGCGTAGAGGATGCCGGCGTTCCCACGCTCCGATTTGGTCCGCGGGCAAAGGCGATTTCGGTCTTTGAACCACCCTTTGGATTCCTGTTAATGCCCATATATCAGGGGGAGGATCTCGTGCCTAGGTATTTGCTCTTTTTACTCACCAGTCTACTATTTGCAGCGGCGTGTCCAGTGACAGCCCAACAATCCCTGCTGGCAACCCTGGAGCGGGAATTAAGCCGTTCTATGCGCATTCTCGGGCGGCAGGAAGTAGCGCCCTATTTCCTCAGCTACGAACTCACCGAGCAGCACGACGTCACAGTGCAGGCCTCATTTGGAGCTCTCATCTATAGCAATCAAAACAATATGCGGCTCCTGGATATCGACCTGCGCGTAGGTTCCTATGAGTTTGACAATACCCACCCGATGCGCGGCAGTTATCCCGATCGCTCGGAGCGCTATTCCTGGATTCGGGTCCCCATTGAAGACGATGCAGATGCCATCCGCAGCATTATCTGGTACTACACCGATCGCAAGTACAAAAAGGCCATCGAGAAATTAGCGGCATTGAAAACCAACGTCCAGGTCAAAGTGGAGGAAGAAGATCGCTCCGCCGACTTTTCGCGCGAACCGGCCGAAATCTTTGCTGAAGCGGTCGTGGTGCCGACGGTTGAGCGATCGATCTGGGAAGAGAAATTAAAGCGATATACCGCGCCTTTCGCCACCCGAGACCATATCTACCAGGCCAATGCTTTTTTTAATGTCGGCACTGAAACTCGCCATTACGTCAACAGCGAAGGAGCTCAGGTCCAGACCTCCCAAGTCGTTTATCGGTTGAGTATATCGGCCTTTACCAAAGCTGAGGACGGCATGGAACTGCCGCGCTATGAATCCTTCGCCGCCTTTGCGCCGGTCAACCTGCCCGACGATGCGACTGTTCTGGCCCTGGTCGGAAAGATGATTGATGATTTGGAGGCCCTGCGTCGGGCACCCATCATCTCTCCCTACACGGGTCCCGCAGTTCTCTCCGGCCGTGCCAGCGGCGTCTTTTTTCACGAGGTGTTCGGACACCGGATTGAAGGCCACCGCCAGAAACGAGAAGAAGAAGGTCAGACCTTTAAAAAGAAAATTGACGAACAAATACTGCCCCCGTCCTTTTCTGTGCATTTCGATCCGACGAGAAAACGCTTTAATGGATACGACCTGTTAGGGGCCTATAGCTACGATAACCAGGGCGTGCGGGCCCAGCGCGTGTCGGTTGTCGAAAATGGTATATTCAAACGCTTTTTGATGTCTCGTTCTCCGATCGAAGGTTTTTCACGTTCCAACGGTCACGGCCGCAAACAAGCTGCGAGGATGCCGGTCGCACGGCAGTCAAATTTGATTGTTGAGACATCTCAGAAGCTAAGTTCAAAAGCGCTGAAAGAAGCACTTATCGAGCAATGCAAAAAAGAAGGCAAAAACTTCGGCCTTTACTTTGAGGATATCCAGGGCGGCTTTACCCTTACGGGGCGCAATATACCCAATGCCTTCAATGTGCTGCCCATAATGGTATACCGGGTCTACCTGGATGGCCGCGAAGAGTTGGTCCGCGGAGTAGATTTGATCGGCACGCCGCTGATGGCATTCAGTCAGGTCGCTCTGGCCGGCGACGAGATTGGCGTCTTCAACGGTATATGCGGGGCCGAATCCGGCGGCGTGCCGGTGTCGGCGGTTTCTCCGAGTTTGCTTATCAACCAGGTCGAAGTACAGAAAAAATCAAAATCCCAGGAACGTCCTCCCATCCTTGCTGCGCCCCGCCATCTCCCGGCGGATATTTCACTCGAGGGGGGCAGTTAATATGCGATACCCTGTACTTTTTGTCTGCTGGCTTAGCATCCTCTTCCCCGCGCACCTGGCATGGGCTGGGGATTCCACCCTGATGCGCGCTATGGAGGACGAACTGGGGCGCTCCTTGGAGGAACTCCAACTGGAATCCCTGGAAAAGCCCTACTTCATCTCCTACCGGATAGACGAAACCCATAGTCAAAGCGCCGCGGCGACCTTTGGCAGTTTATTGTACAGCCGTCAGGATCGCACTCGTGGATTGAGAGTGGAAATTCGCATCGGTGATTACAGCCTCGACAATACCAATTTTCGCAGCTATTCGTCTGCAAATTCGAATATGGTGAGAATGTACGGTGGGCGCATTGCCCTACCGCTTGAAGACAACTACCTAGAACTGCGCCGCCTGCTCTGGCTAGCTACCGATGTGGTCTACAAAAAAGCCTTGGAAGAGCTGGCAAAAAAACGCGCTTTGCTGCAAAATAAAATGCGCACCGAAATTATCGACGATTTTAGTCGTGCAGATCCGATTCAACTTGAAGCTCTGCTGCCATCAATGCCAATGGACCTGCAATGGGGTGAAGCGCTGGTGCGCGATTTGTCGGGCATATTCCGCACGATGCCGCTGGTGGCTAAAAGCAGGGTATCCCTGGGCGTCGGCAGCACAGACACCTATTATGTTAATAGCGAAGGAACGCGGTTTGTCCGCACTACTCAATCTTTGCAGTTCAACGTCAGTGCATCCACTCAAGCAGCGGATGGGATTCCCCTCAATGATCGTTATTCCGTGCTTGGGCTAAGCCTTGAAGATCTTCCGGAACGGGAAGTCTTAGTGGCCCGCATACGCGCTCTAGGTGAGCGTATGGAGAATGCTTTCCAAGCACCGCTGGCCGCCCGCTTTACTGGACCCGTTCTATTTGAAAAACAGGCTGCCGCCGAATTATTTGTCCAGGGTTTTGCACCCTATCTCGTGGCTACGCGGAAAGTGCTTTCCGATAATGAATCCTACAGCCGAAATGCCCCTAAAGAGAATCCCTTTCTCGACAAAATCGGCATCCGCGTGCTGCCCGAATTCTTAAGCGTTATCAATGCCCCTGATCGCCTCCAGTGGAAAGGAAACTCGCTCATCGGCCACTATCGGATCGATGATGAAGGAGTGCTCAGTCGTTCCGTTGCCCTGGTTGAAAAAGGCGTCCTGAATACCTTGCTTAATACCCGGAATCCAGCGCGCGGCATTGACCAAAGCAATGGCAGCCGCCGAGGTAGGGGGGCGGCTCCGGCCAATCTCCTGATAAGCAGTAAAAAGACCTTGGGGAGCAAAAAAATGCGCCGCGAATTGAGCAAACTCGTCAAGCGTCAGAAAAAGGACTACGGCATTGTCATCCGGCGCTTGGGAAGAAGTGGCCGGTCCAAAGATGGCCCGACACTTGGACCGGCACTCGAAGCCTATAAAGTCTACCGCGATGGCCGCGAGGAACGCATGCGCAACGCCGAATTCAATAGTTTTGGCCCTGGGCCCTTCAAGGATATCGTCGCCGTAGCCAAAAAGACCTTCGTTCACAACACCATTTATTCCTCTGGGGGGCACTCTGCCGCGGTGAGCATCGTCCTGCCGGAAGGCATTCTTTTCGAAGATATCACGATCCGTCCTCCGAGTGGCGAAATACTCAAGCCGCCGGTGGCCGGCCATCCTTATTTCAATGAATGAGCAATCGTAGATGCAGCTAGAAACTCTTGCCGCCCGCCCGGCCTTTTGGGAGTGCGAGAGCGGCGCATTCCTCTTTTGCCACCGAATAAATCGTGCGGCTTTAAAACACCTGGACTTGAGGTAGAGACAATGCTTGAACTCGTAGCGCTAGACCACCCCATAAGCTTAATGGATGTAGGAGCTGCGGCGATAGCCGAAACTCCCGTTTACAAGTCTTTGCTAGATCTTGATATCGCTCATTTGAATGCTTTTGAAGGCGATCCAAGGCACATTGAAAAATTGCATGGTGCGTACGGAAAGAGATTAAGTGTGTATAACGATTTTCTATTCGATGGGACAAAACAAACGCTCTATGAAGCAAGCGCCGCTAGTGGTATGACCTCACTGCTCAAACCAGACCTGAAGGCGCTCAAGTTCTTCAATGGCTTCGAGAACTTTGGAAAAATTGAAGGGACTCGTTCCGTGCAAACCAAAAAACTGGACGACTTAGGGTCTCTTGCGCCTATAGACTTTCTAAAAATGGATGTGCAGGGGGCCGAGTTGACCATATTGAAAAATGGTATGAATAAACTGCGCAACTGCGTTGCCATACAGTTAGAAGTTTCCCATATATGTCTTTATGAACAACAACCTTCATTTGGCGAAGTAGACCTTTGGATGCGCGAGGAGGGATACGCGCCGCATTGTTTCCTGGATATAAAAAAGTGGTCCATCGCACCGACGATACGAGATAACAATTTCAGAATACCCTTTAACCAGTTGCTCGAGTCCGACGTGCTGTACATAAAAAATCCCCTGGAACTCGGGCTGCTGCAAGATGAGGAAATAAAAAAACTTGCGCTTATATCTCATTACTGTATTGCCAGTTATGATTTATCTGTACACGCTTTGCGAGAGTTAATAAGTAGAAAGAGCATAGCGGAAAATGCCCTCAATTCGTATTTGTCTCTGCTGAGCAGCGGTCGCAGCTGATTCCCCTTTAAATATTTTCCGTTGCAAATCTCTTCTCTGCATGCCGCCGCCGCGGCCTCGGGGAATGTGAGGTCGGTCTGTTAATTATAATAAAACCGATGCTTGGCTTGGTTGTGCTGATCGGATGGATCCCGAGCATTGGGTGTGGTGTGGATGGGGGTAGTCATAGGGGACCCGGTGGTGAAGATATCACCGTGGATTTGCCCGGTGGGGGGAGTATGGAAATGGTGTGGATCGAACCCGGTACTTTCGTGCTTGGCTCGCCGGAGTCAGAGGAGGGGCGGCGCCAAGACGAAGGGCCACAGCACGAGGTTGAGATCAGCCAGGGGTTCTGGCTGGGCAAGTATGAAATTACCCAGGCACAGTGGGAGTCCGTAATGGGTACTACCCCGTGGGCGGGGCAGGAATTTGTGCAGCCGGATCCCAATCATCCGGCTGTGTATATATCGTGGGAGGATATGCAGTCCTTTGTGGGACGCTTGAATGGGGCCGCAGAAAGAGGGCTGTATCGCTTGCCAACGGAGGCGGAGTGGGCCTATGCCTGCCGTGCCGGGACTAGGACGCGGTGGTCATTTGGCGATGATGAGAGCCGCCTGGGGGACTATGCCTGGTATCATGATAATACCTGGGAAATTGGTTTGGAGTATCCCCAGGCGGTGGGAAAAAAGCGGCCGAACCCGTGGGGATTGCACGATATGCACGGCAATGTGTGGGAGTGGTGCCTGGACTTGTATGGGGCGTATTCGAGTCGCAGGCAAATAGATCCCAGTGGTCCGGACAGACTCCCCCTGGGGCGGCCCGAGCGCACCATGCGGGGGGGAAGTTTCAGTTACAATGCCCTGGGCGTGCGCTCGGCGATTCGCCACGGGAGAGCCCCCCTCGTCGTCAATTTTCTCCTCGGCGCGCGTCTGCTGCGGACAAAGTAGTCCGAAGATTCCTACGAGGTGTCACCCGAGGCAGGGGGGAGAAAAGTCCCTTAGCAAAGACCCTTTATAAACCTGGCAGCGAAATTTTAGGAGGAATCATTTCGTCTAATCCAGCGCTTCGAGTTCGCCCAGCATGGTGGGTATCAACTCGGTCACGGTGGGATGGATGTGTACCGCCCTCTGGATGGTGGTGTAGGGGGTTTTTGCATACATGGCGTCCAACAGAGAGTGCACTACTTCGTCGCCGCCGATTCCCAGGATCGCCGCGCCCAGGATCTCGTTGCTATCGGCATCTATATACACCTTCATGAATCCATCTGTTTCGCTGCGCTCCTTGGCGCGGCCCACATCGGCCATCATGCGCTTGCCGACCAGGACATTGCGGCCCGAGGCACGCACTTGCTCTTCGGTCATACCCACCCGGCCAAGGGGGGGGTCGATGAAGAGCCCGTAGCACAGAATCCGGTCGCTGACGCGCCGCCTATCCTGGTCGAAGAGGTTGGCGGCGATAATCTCGAAGTCGTTGTAGGAGGTATGGGTAAAGGCGCCGCGGCCGTTGCAGTCGCCCATGGCCCAGATGCCCGGCGCACTGGTGCGCAATTCGTCGTCGACCTGGATAAAGCCGCGTGCATCCACTTCGACGCCGGCTTTGTCGAGGTCCAGATCGTCGGTGTTGGGGCGACGGCCCACTGCGATGAGCAGGTGGGAGCCCTTGAGTTGCCGGGCACCCTCGGGTGTTTGCAGGTGCACGGCGGTGCCTTCACCCTGCTTTTCGACCCGTTCCACCCGGGCGTCCAGGCGGATGTCGATACCCTCTTTTTCCAGGATCTCTTTGATGGCTGCGGAGACATCCTCGTCCTCGCGCGGGATGAGCCGGGTTTCCTGTTCGACGAGGGTGACCTGGCTACCAAAGCGGCGATAGATCTGGGCGAATTCGAGGCCGATATAACTGCCGCCGATGATGATCAGATGCGCGGGCAGGGAGTCCAGGGCCAGCACCGTGGAATTGGTCAGGTAGTCGACCCCGTCAATACCCGGGATGGGCGGCACAAAGGCGCGGGCGCCGACGTTGAGGTAGATCTTGTCGGCTTCCAGCAATTCGTCGTTGACGCGCACCTGATTGGGGCCGGCCAAGCGCCCGTGGCCTTTGTAGAGGGTGGCGTGGTCCAGGCTTTCGAGCCAGCCACTCACCCCGCTGTGTGAATTGCCCGAAATTTCGTCCTGGCGCGCTTTGACCTTTTTCATGTCTACCTGAACTGCCCCGTCGATGACGACGCCGAAATCGGCGGCGCGGCGCGCCATGTGGGCAGCGCGGGCGCTGGCCACCAGTGTTTTGGTGGGAATGCAGCCGACGTTTACACAGGTGCCGCCATAGAGATGGCGTTCGATGACTGCTACCTTCACACCTTCGTCGTCCATGCGGTCGGCCAGGGCCGGGCCGGATTGTCCGGTGCCGATGATGATAGCGTCGTAGCGGGTCGTCATTTTTTGCTCCTCTTGCTGAGAGATGGTCAAATGCTCAGGGAATACTCTGGTGATCCCGATCGCGAATGCGGTACCAGCACAGCAATGTATCTGGCGAGGGCAATTCCGGTCCCGCGCCGCCGGGAGAGTCCAGGTAGAGAAAGGCGACGGACGAGTATCGGAAGGGCTTGTCCTCCGGTTTAAAGGGATCGGCGAATTCGAACCTTAAACGTTTTTGGAAGTGGATGGCATCGGCTTCGTGGACCCGGTACATGGCGACCATAGAATGAAGCGCGTCCTTTACCGGCAGGCCGTGCAATTCGCCGTGAAAACAGCCGTCGCGAAAATACCAGCCGCCCAGAAAATAATCCTCCAGTCCCGATCCCACCAGGCGAGCTTGTTCCCAATCCTCGTCCACGTAGACATACTCCGGCGCTTCGAGGAAGCCCAGGTAGTTGCGCTCCAGGGCCTGGATGGACAGGGTGCAGCCGGCGTAGTGACCGCATCCCGCCACCCGGGCGATGCGCAGAGGATCCGCTCCCTTATTTTCCCCACTGTGGAAATGGGCGTGAAAATAACCTCGATCGGCGGGCATTTCGTCGCTGATTTGATAGAGGATATTGGCGTAGATTTTGGTGTCGATTTCGCGATCCAGGTTTTCCATTTCCAGCCGGAATCCCCTTGCAAAGGGCATGGGGAAGCGGCAGAAAAAACCGCCGCTGGACATGCCGAAATAGCGTCCGGTGAAATTGGCCGTTTCGCACAGGCCGATACCGAAGAAATCGCCGACCGGGGCTTCGACGGCAGGGCGCTCCTCACCATCCCAGAAAATTCTCAGAATGAGGGTCTTTAGGATGGAGGGGTTGATCGGCTGGGAGGGATCCCAGTTCTGCCAGAACCAGCCCGGGAAGGTGAGCCAGAGCTGGGCGATATAGCCGCGGCCCTCGATCCGAGCGAGGGTTTTTTTCTCACCGCAGCGCAGTGGTATTTTTTTGTTTATGCCGTGGTCGAAGGTGGTATACTGGTGCGTTTTCTCAGGGCGCAAACGGGTGATTTCGAGTGAGTTCATGGCGCTTTCTTTTCAGCTGCGGTGGCAGGTCGGGCATTTTCTGCGCCAAAGAGGAAGGAGAGCAGGGCAAAGCGGCGGCCCTGAGTCACTTCGGTGACGGCGTGAATGTGGGCGCAGGAAAATATCAGCGCGCCGCCGGGTTCGGGATGGTAAAGGTTGGGACCGTATTCGGGAAACTGGAGGTAGCCACCTTTGTAGTCGGCGTTTAGGTTGAGGCTGAGGGCAAAGCGGCGATGGGCCGTGGCGGGACTCAGGTTGTCGCGGTGGGGGCGAAAAAATCCCTGTGAGGCCGCGTCGTAACAGGCGATTTTGAAGCCCTCAAAGCGGGTGGCCCGGAAGGCGAAGGCGCGCTGTACTTCGGGCAGGATGCGGCGGGCGATGGTGGCGGATAGCGCCCGCAGGAGCTCAGGGTCGCGGACCACGTGGTCGCGGCGGCGTTTGTCGGCGTGGTCCAGGGTGTCCTTGCGGCGCCCCTGGTGCGATTGCTCTACGCCGGTTTCCTCGTGGCCCTGCTCATCCCAGACCTGGATAAGGTGGCGGCAGATCTCCGGGTCGAGGACGCGGGGAATCAGCAATACTGGTGCCTGGGTTGTAATCTGCCGTGGTGGAGCCGGGGGGAGATCGGCTGCGAGGATGGCGCTAACAGCCTGGGCGAAGCCCTGGTGATGCTGCAGATCGAAGTTTTTCAGTAGCCGTAGATTGGGATCCAGGATAAAAAGGGCAGCCTGCTGCTCGGATTGCAGACGATAGGCCTGGCGAACTTTTCCATCGGGGTCGGCAAATACCGGAAAGGGGAAATCCCAAGCCGGATCCGGGTGGTTCGACAGAACCGCAAAAACGGCGATGAGATCGGGGTCGAGGGCGGCACAGGAATCCAGTAAGCCAGCGACCGCATCAGCGCTGCAAAAGAGCAAGGCTATGGGTGTGCCGCCGGCTTTGCCGTAGAAACGCGTCAGGGTGCCGTCGGGGGCAGGCAGAACGAAATCCGGTGCGCGCTCACCCCGCTCCAGGCCGCCCGGTGTAGTTTGGCTGGCGTTCAAGTTTATCGAGTGTATTCGTCGGGTTTCGTGGCGGCTGGAGGCCAGTAACCCTCCCGCGACTGGCGCCATGGATTGCCGCAGAAGCGGCTGATGACGCTCCACTCGCCGGGACTGGGGTCGGGATCCGGGTGGAACAGGAAGTGTTTGCCGCCGGCGTCTTTGGTGGCCTGCAAAATGCCTTCCAGGTCCCTGGCGGTCATGGGATCGCCGGCGTGCGGAAAGCGGCCGGTGGATACCCAGAAGATGGTCTTGTCGTCATCCTGGATGGCGTCCAGCGCACGCCGCGTCTCGCTGTAGACCAGTTCGGAGAAAAATTCATCGGGGAAACCCATCTCCAGATCGTAGAGCGAATGGACGCCCGGCAGTTCCAGGCCGAAGAGGGACTGGACCAGGGCAAAGGCATCTTCTTCATTGAGGGAGGGGTTCCACTCGACAAATTTCTGCACCCAGCGCTGCACTGTGCCGTACATGCCGTCGAAGCCGCGGTGCCAGTAGTAGTGCTTGGGGAAAATATAATCGAAATAAGGCGGCATCTGCTGGTAGTTCTGGCCGGTGAGCGAGGAGAACGAGGTGATGCGCGGGATGCCGCCCAACTCGACGTAGCGGTCTACCTTGTCGAGATCGGCGCGCGCCTGTTGCCAGGATTTTAGCGACTTTTCCTGGCGCGCGCGCAACCAGTAGAGAGCGTCTTCATTGATATCGAAGAGATTGAGACCGGCCAGCATGCCGCCGGGGGCGTGGTAGCGCACCAGGTCGGGGGTGAGGTTGTGGAAACGCTCACTGAGATGGTCGATGCCGCGTTGCAGGCGCTCGAGGTCAAAGCCCAGGCTGGAGAACAGGCCGCGCTCGCCGTCGCGGATTTCGAAGAGTTCGCCGCCGTGGTGCCAGGCTAGTTCGTAGTGGTTCTCGCCCGGTCCGTCGATGATGACGCCATTGACCTGGGGATAAGTGTTGACCAGGCTCTGCACATGGGCGGGGGTGCCGCTATCGAAAACCATGATGTGCCAGCCGCGGGCGGCGGCGTCGTCCAGCATGAGGCCGAGGGCCTTTTCCTTTGCCCTATCGCGCGGGGTCTCTGCGGGTGGCTCCAGGCCCAGGGCCTCGTAGGCTTTGGGATCCTGGTGAAAGGCCGGGACTGTGGTGCCATCGTCCTGCATGAAGAACATGCGGCCCACGACTATACCGCGCACGCCGCCCTCTTCCCAGGCATCGAAAATGTGCTTGTAATGGGCCATATAGCGCTCGAGCGGGTTGAAAGCGAAAATCCAGCAATCCATAATAGGGCTCCTCGGTTGGAATTTACAGGTTCAATTTTTAGTTTGGGCCGAGCGGAATGTTCCGTAGCCCTCGATGTCTTCACGCCAGGTATCCCCCGGCCAGTAGGCACTGGTAGTTTCGTTCCACGGATTGCCGCACAGGCGGGAAATCAGGTGCCAGGCGGGGGCGTTGATATCCGGTTCTGGATGGAAGAGAAAGCGTTTGGCGCCAGCGTCTTTGGTGGCCTGCAGGATGCCGTGCAGATCCCGGGCCGGCATGGGATCGCCGGCGTGCGGCTCGCGCGAGGAAGCCGACACCCAGAAGACCACCTTGTCGTCGTTTCCAACCGCATCGAGGGCGCGCCTGGTCTGCTCATAGACCACTTCGGAGAAAAACTCTGGTGGAAATCCCCGCTCCAGATCGTAGAGCGAGTTGACGCCCGGCAGTTCCAGGCCGAAGAGAGATTTTACCAGGGTAAAACCGTCTTCTTCGCCCAGGGAGGGATTCCACTCGACAAATTTCTGCACCCAGCGCTGGACCGTGCCGTACATGCCGTCGAAGCCCCGGTGCCAGTAGTAGTGCTTGGGGAAAATATAGTCGAGGTGAGGCGCCATTTGCTGGTAGTTCTGGCCGGTGAGCGACGAAAAGGCGGTGATGCGTGGAATGAGGCCCAGTTCCATTTTGCGGTCCACCCGATCGACGGCCCGGCGCAGGCTGGTGGCCATACCCAGGCCGACTTCCTGGCGGGCGCGCAGCCAGTAGAGGGCATCCTCGTTTATATCGAAGAGTATGAGGCCGGCGAGCAAACCGCCCGGGGCGTGGTAGCGGACCAGGTCTGGAGTGAGGTTGTGAAAGCGTTCGCGCAGGTGGGCGATGCCCCGCTCCAGGCGGTCGAGGTCATACCCCAGGTGGGCAAAACCGTCTTTTTCGCGGGTTTGCAATAATTCGCTGCCGTGGTGCCACGCCAGTTCGTAGTGCTGTTCTTTGGGCCCGTCTATGATGACGCCTTTAACCTGGGGGAAAGCCCGGGCCAGATCCTGGAAGGCGGCGGCAAAGCGGAATTCGCCGTAGGGATCTTCTTCCAGGGGGCGATTGCCGCCACCGGGTGCATCAAAGGTCATGATATGCCAGCCGCGGTCGGCGGCATTGTCGAGGATTTCGTGTAGTTTCTTTTCCTTCTCTGCATCGATAGGTTCGTCTGCCGGCGGGCTGACGCCGAATCGATCGTAGACTTTGGGGTCGGGAGTAAAGGCGCGCGCGAAGGAGCCGTCTGGTTGCAGAAGCCGCAGGCGGCCCACGACAAGGCCACGCACGCCGCCGTCTTCCCAGGCGTCGAAGATGGTTGGGTAATTGGCTATCCAGCGCTCGTGCCAGTGTTCGATGGGAATATGGGCGAAAATCCAGCATTCCATAGTTAATCTCCCTGAGCTTAATCTCGTTTTTTTCTGGTGCCCTCCCGCGCTCGAATCCCCTGCAAACCCGTTCCTTCAGTAGTGCCGGGAATGCAGCTGAGAAAGATAGCCGCACTTCCTTGGCAATAGGTGCCGAGAAGGGGGTTGCCCAACACCCCTCGGGGCATGGCCAAGCCCTTCTCGGCACCGCTCAAGCAGGTGGTTCAGACCGGGTCGACCAGATTGGCTTCGACGTGGACGGGGCGAAAGAGAGTGCGGCGCTTGGGCGGCAGAGCCTCGAGAAGTTCGGGATGGGGCTGCCATTTGTGCCACTTGCTATCGACGTAGTTGTAGCGGCTGAAGATGGCGACCCGATCCCGTTCTGTACTGGTCCACGGCGAGGCCGAATGGGTGGTGCCTTCGGCGAAGATGAGCAGGGAACCAGCGGGGCAGCCATAGCGCGTCCACATGGATGAATCGGGATCCTGGGCCCCCTCGGGGAGCGGGAAGGCGGCCTTGTGGCTGCCGCTGAGGAGCAGGGTGCCGCCGCCGCCGGGTTCGACCTCGTTCA
>MDTE01052706.1_pt1 | contig 13592 bp, 14 predicted proteins | sample 811231 | NCBI WGS metagenome assembly MDTE01 (sample SAMN05326651, study PRJNA326480) | marine metagenome | isolation source: seawater | place: Indian Ocean: Red Sea | collected 2010
GAAGGACATCTTTTTCATAGACTCAATAATTTTTCTGGCATCAAATGACGTTATATCAATATGCTCTACTTCTGATTTTAATAATGATTTTTTATTATGTCCAAGAGATGGACCATTTTTTTTACTCATTACGCAACCAAGTAATCGACATTTTCTTTACGATCGTACATCGAAAGAATTGGTTTGTCATCTACTTGGTAGATTGTGTCTGAATAAAAACCATTAAATTTTGTTCTAAAAGTTGTTCCATATGCGCCTAGTTGTCCAAGCTCAATATAATCTCCCTCTTTGATGTTATTTGGTAATAAAAAAGGACCTTTCATATAATCAAGACTATCGCAAGTTGGTCCATAGAAATTGAAAGCAGTTAATTTTTTTGAAACAATTCTGCCATTTGTAATCATTTTTGTAGGTAAAACAAAATTTGGAACTCCTGCGTCAAATAAAGAACCATAAGTTCCATCATTAATATAAAGTTTTTGTTTTTTCTTTAAAATAATTTTAACAATAGTTGATCCAGACTCAGCAACGATTGCCCTTCCTGGTTCACAAAATATTTCTGGCATTTTTTCCAGTTTTAAATTTTTTAAACTTTCTTTAATTTCATTTAAATAATTCTCCAACGGTTCAGGAATTAAATCTGGATATATCGAAGGAAAGCCTCCTCCGATATTGATAATATCAGGAAGAATTTTCGTCTTTTTAATTATATTGCCAATTTCTAATATACCTTTTGTAAAAGAAATTTTATCCATACACTGGGATCCAACATGGAAACTTAAGCCTACTTTTTTTCCATGTTCTTTTGAAAGCCTTAATAAGCCTAAGGCCTCACTCGACAATGCTCCAAATTTTCTAGAAAGATCAATTTCAGCATGTTCATTAGAAATTGCTACTCTAACATATAAATTTAAATCTTTCGCATTATTTGTAGACTCAAGAATTTTAAGCAGCTCTTCTTTGGTATCTAACGCAAAATCTTTCACATTATAATTAAAGTAAGCGTCCCTGATACTTTCTCTGCTCTTAACAGTATGCATAAAATATATTTTGACATTATTATTAATTTTTCTAACTAATTTAATTTCATTAATAGAAGCCACATCAAAATTTTGAATTCCGTTATTAATAATCATTTTAATAATTTTTTCGCTGGGATTAGTTTTTACAGCGTATAGAACTCTTCCAGGAAAATTATTTTTAAAAAATTCTACTGATTTTTTTATTGATTTTGGTCTTATACAATATACCGGATCTTCTGGTTTTAAAGTGTTAACTAATTCGCTAACGCTACCAAATTTTCTCATTCTTTGTGTTACTCCCATTTATTACACAATAAAGCTTAATAAAAATTTAATAAAAAAGCTTTTTTTTTGGATTTAATGGTTTTTGACATTTATGTAAAGAAAATAATGCATTTATTGTCGCATTGGAAATGTGACAATCGTAACTACATAAACTATCATGAGCAATATGAAAAAAACTAAAGAGACACCTCCAGGTTTAAAAATTTCGGATTTTGAGGACAAGTCCCTTCTGATCGTTGATGACGATGATCCTCTTAGACTTAGACTGGCTAGAGCTATGGAGAAGAAAGGTTTTGTCGTAAAAGACGCAAAAACTGTTGAAAATGCTAAAAAAATGGTCAAATCTGAGCCTCCCAAATTTGCTTTAGTAGATCTAAGACTTGAAGATGGTAGCGGTTTAGATGTGGTGCAGGAGATAAATGCCGCAAATAAAGATAGCAGGATAGTTATGCTCACTGGATACGGCAATCTACCCACAGCAGTAGCCGCAGTAAAAGCTGGTGCCATTGACTATATGGCTAAACCGGTCGACGCAGATGACGTAGAGTCTGCCTTACTTGCACCTAAAGGAGCAATGGCTGTGCCCCCAGAAAATCCAATGTCAGCGGATAGGGTAAAATGGGAACATATTCATAGGGTATTTGAGCTATGTAATAGGAATGTCTCAGAAACTGCAAGAAGACTTAAAATGCATCGAAGAACTCTTCAACGAATCCTTTCAAAAAGATCCCCTCGTTAAATTTTAAATTTTATGATTTTTGGAATTAAAATACTTAATAAGGTGATTTTGAACAACTCAGCAAGTAAAAAAGGTTGCGCACCAAATTTATAAACTGGCTTATCCCATCCAATTATATATCCTAACCAAATTAATCCGAAAATATAAATAAAACTTACTGAAAATAATAATTTAAAGAAATTTTTAAAAATATTATTATTAAAATTAAATAATCCTGCAAAAAGTACAGCAACTAAAAATCCCATCAAGTATCCCATTGTTGGTCCAGTAAAATAAACTAAACCAATACCCTTTTCCGGGGTTCCAGCAAAAACAGGTAGTCCAGATATACCCTCAAGTAAGTATAGAGATACAGTAAATAAACCAAGTTTCCATCCGTAAATAATACCTATTAAAAGAACAACAAAAGTTTGCATAGTCATAGGAACAGGCCAAAACGGAATTTTTACTTTAGCAGATATTGCCAAAAGTATTGTACCTACTATAGCAAGGAAAAAGCCCTTTATTAGAGAAAGTTCTTTTAAGTTTTTAATTAATTCCATATCTTGATTCTTACTTTTATTTACGAAAAAATCTACCTATTTGTTAGTTTAAGAAAAATATCCTCTAAATCACCTTCATCAGTGGAAATATCAAGTATTTCAGCATTATTTTTAACTACGTCTATAATTTCATCAAATCTAATTTTATTTTTATTGTAAGTAGCAATTATTTCAGAGTCCATTTTAGAAAATATAACTCCATTTAGTTTAATTTTTTCTAAATCAATTGAATTTTTCACCTTAAATTTAATTTTTTTACTTTCAATACGATCTAATAATTTTTTAGTTGTATCTAATGCAACTAGATTCCCTTTATTTATTATTGCAATTCGATTACACATTTCCTGAGCTTCATAAAGGTAATGTGTTGTTAAAATAATAGTAACACCAAGATTGTTTAATTTTTTAACATTTTCCCACAAATTTTTTCTTAATTCTACATCAACACCAGCGCTAGGTTCGTCAAGAACAAGAATTGGAGGTTGATGTACCATTGCTTTAGCAACTAATAACCTTCTTTTCATTCCTCCAGAAAGACTTCTTGCATATGAGTTAGCTTGCTTATCTAAAGAAACCATTTTTAAAATTAAGTCTGTTATTCTATCTTGTTTTTTTACACCATATAAGCCTGCCTGAAGTTCTAGTAATTTTTTGGGACTAAAAAACGCATCCAAATTAACTTCTTGTGGCACTATACCTATTGATGCTCTAACCTGCCTTGGATTTGTATCAAGATTAAAGCCCCATAATTGAACTTTGCCAGAGGTCTTTACTACGGTCCCACCTAAAATATTTATGAATGTTGTTTTGCCTGCTCCATTTGGTCCAAGAAGACCAAAAATTTCTCCCTGCTTCACTTCTAGGTTTAATTTATTTAGAGCTAAAATTGATTTATCAGACGCTTTATTTTTTGAATAAATTTTTGTTAAATTTTCAGCAGATAATGCAATTTTGTCCATAATTTAATATTATTATATCATGAAAAAATTTAAGATATCATTAATTGATGAAAGCAATTAAAAAAACTGACCACTTTTATTTAGTAGATGGGTCGGGATATATCTTCAGAGCATATTATGCACTCCCGCCTTTATCTAGAAAGAGTGATGGATTGCCAACTGGTGCTGTAAGTGGATTTAGCAGTATGCTCTTTAAGCTCTTAGAAGACTCAAGATCTGATGACTCAGAAAACAAACCAAGTCATTTTGCTGTAATTTTTGATTCAGCAAGAAAAAATTTTAGAAATGAAATTTACAGAGACTACAAAGCTAACAGATCAGAAGCCCCAGACGATCTTGCTCCTCAGTTTGAATACATAAGAAAAGCTGTAGATGCTTTCAATGTTCCGTCAATTGAACAACTAAATTATGAAGCGGACGATCTGATAGCTACTTATGCGAAACAGATAATAAAAGCAGGCGCAAAGGTAACAGTAATCTCATCTGATAAAGATTTGATGCAATTAGTTTCTAAAAATATCAGATTGTATGATCCAATGAAAAGTAAAGTTATTGGAGAAAAAGAAGTGCATGATAAATTTGGTGTAAAACCAAATCAGGTTATTGATGTACAATCTTTAGCAGGAGATTCCTCTGATAATATACCTGGTGTTCCAGTTATAGGAATAAAAACGGCTGCAGAATTAATTAATAAATACAAAAGTCTTGAGACTTTATTAAAAAGAGCAGAAGAAATTCCTCAAAAAAAAAGAAAAGAGACTCTCATCAAAAACAAAGAGTCTGCTTTGATTAGTAAAAAATTAGTTACTTTAAAAGATGATGTACCTGTAAAAGATAAAATAGAAAATTTTGCTATAAAGGAAATTAAAAAAGAAAAGTTATATAATTTTTTAAGGGAAATGGAGTTTAATAGACTTTTAAGTCAAGCTATAAAATTTTATGGTGAAACAGACAAAAAAGTAGAAAATATTGAAACAAAAAAAGAAACCATTGATACAAATAAATATGAAACAATTTTAGATGAAAAAAAACTAGAAAACTGGATTAATGAACTTAAAAAACAAAGCATAATATCTGTTGATACCGAAACATCGTCCTTAAATCCTATCGATGCTGATTTAGTTGGAATTTCATTTTCTTACGAAGCTAATAAAGCTTGCTATATACCGTTAAAAAATAAAAAAGAGAAATGTTTAAACTTAAATTTTGTTATTAAGAAAATTAAACCAATTTTAGAAGACCAAAGTATAAAAAAAATTGGTCAAAATATTAAGTTCGATTATATGATTTTAAAAAAAAATAAAATTAATATTAGTCCAATAGAAGATACAATGCTGGCCTCTTATACTTTAGATGCAGGCTTAAACCGTCATAATCTTGATATATTATCTGAAATACATTTAGGTCACAAAACAATTTCTTTTAAAGATTTAGTAGGTAGCGGCAAAAAAAAAATTACTTTTGAAGATGTTGAGTTAAAAAAAGCAACACAGTATGCAGGAGAAGATGCGGATTTAACTTTTAGATTATTTCAATTATTTAAAAAAAGGTTAGATAAAGAAAAACTTACAACAATCTATGAAGTTTTTGAAAAACCTATGGTTGAATTACTTGCCGAAATCGAAATGAATGGTGTTAAGGTGGATAAAGAATATTTAATAAAATTATCAAAAAAATTTTCAGAGAAAATTTCAAAAATCGAAAAAAAAATTTTTTTATTGGCAAAAAAAGAATTTAATATAGGTTCACCAAAGCAACTTGGTGAAATTATCTACAACGAGCTAAAGATTGCCACACTTAAAAAAACCAAAAAAGGAAGTTTAGCAACTAGCGCAAAGATATTAGAAGATCTTGCCTTTAAAGGACATGAATTTCCAAGGTTAGTTCTTGAATGGAGGCAGTTATCAAAACTTAAAAATACTTATTCTGACGCTCTTCAAGATCATATAAATAAAAATACAAATAGGGTACATACTTCTTTTTTATTAGCCGCTACAAACACTGGGCGACTTGCGTCCAGTGACCCTAATTTGCAAAATATACCAATCAAAACTGATGATGGCAGGGAAATAAGAAAAGCGTTTATATCTGAAAAAAATAACGTTTTAATATCTGCTGATTATAACCAGGTAGAGATGAGAATTTTAGCTGACTTAGCGGACGTAAAAGAATTAAAAAAGGCATTTATTAATAATGATGATATTCATAGTATTACAGCAAGCCAAGTTTTTGATGTCTCAATTAATAAAGTTGACCAAAATTTAAGACGTAAAGCTAAAGCAATCAACTTTGGTATAATTTATGGAATAACACAGTACGGTCTTGCAAAACAAATTTCAGTATCAAATAATGAGGCGCTAGAATTTATTAATTCATATTTTAAAAAGTTTCCTGAAATAAAAGATTATATGCAGGCAACAGTCAAGTCCTGCAGAAAAAATGGATATGTTAGTAACATTTTTGGAAGAAGAATTCATCTTCGAGGTATAAATGATAAAAATTTTAGCGTTAGAAGTTTTCAAGAAAGAGCTGCCATTAATGCTCCGATACAAAGTTCGGCTGCCGACATTATAAGATTAGCTATGATTAAATTACATGAACTTTCTAAATCTAAAAAAATAAATGGCGCAAAAATGCTTTTACAAATTCATGATGAATTGGTTTTTGAATGTTTAAAAAGTCAACAAATTGAAGCTGAAAAAGTTATTAAAAAATCTATGGAATCAATCTCAAGCTCTGATTATCATATATTTACAATTCCTCTAGATGTGAACATTAATTCAGGAAATAATTGGGATCAAGCACACTGATGCCTAAATTTTGACAATTTGTTTTAAACTATTATAACTCTATAGGATATTAAGAATGTCAAAAACTATTGCACTTGTCGATGACGACAGAAATATTCTTACAGGAATCAGTATAGCTCTCGAGAGAGAAGGTTTTAAAGTTCAAACATATATTGATGGAGAAAGTGCTTTAAACGGATTAACCAGGAATCCACCTGACCTAGCTGTCGTTGATATAAAAATGCCTAAAATGGATGGTGAGGAATTGCTTAAAAGAATAAGAAAAAAAATGTCTATACCAATTATTTTTTTAACATCAAAAGATGAAGAGGTAGACGAGTTGTTAGGTTTAAAATTAGGAGCAGATGACTTTATAAAAAAATCAGGAGGTTTTTCAATAAAAGTATTAATTGAAAGAATTCGAGTTCAATTAAGAAAGAAAATGAACCCAAATGATGAGTCAAAAAATTTAATTGTTCATGGAAAACTAAAACTTGATCCCAATCAGCTTGAGTGTGAGTGGAATGGGAAGTCACTTCCTGAAAAACTTACTACAACTGAATTTTTAATTGTTAAAGAACTTGCAAAAAGGCCCGGGGTAATCAAAGAGAGAGCTCATTTAATGGATATAGCTTATAAAGAAAATACTGATATAGAAGACAGAACGATAGATAGTCATATAAAAAGGATCCGAAAAAAATTTAAGAAAGTTGATGATAAATTTTCGTCAATAGAAACACGTTATGGAAGCGGATATAGATGGAATATTAGTTAATGAAGTTGGTTAAAAGTTCATCATCTATTTTAAGAAAATTTTTAATATTTAATTTCTTTGCATTTTTAATTTTAGGATTATTTACTTTTTTTTATCTAAAAAGTATTAAACCAAATTTAGTTAAACAACGTACAGAAAAGCATTCGGTTATAATCAATAACACCTCAAATCATATTGAAAGGCTTCAATTAGATTTCAAAGCAGAAAGTATTAAAAATTTTTTATTATCTACCAGGTTTTTATTTCAAAATCTTGAAAGAGTTCAATTTTATAATTTAGAAGGAATCTTAGTTGCTGATACTAATGTTTTAGATTTAGATCAGTCAGTTTTTAAAAAGACTGACCAAGTTTTAGAAGATAATCTTTCCAAGAAATCCATGTTAGAGACAAGTGAAATCAGTGGAGGTAAATTAAATGAGCATAAAAACAAAACTATAAAAAATTTAATGGCTAACAAAAAAAAAAATGAACCATTATTTTTTGAAACAAAGGAAGGAGATAATTTTTATGTACAAACTCTCGACGAGGTTAAAGTTGACGGAAAAGGTATTGGTTTTATTATGGTTACTGAACAAGCAAATGAAATATTAACCGCTGTCGATGAAAGAAAAAATTTTATTTTAAGAACAGTTTTAGCAATAGCTATTGTAATTTTTATTTTCTCAATTTTTTTGAACAGATATATATTAAAACCAATTGCAGGATTGGTGGGGTATACCGAGTCAATTAAGGCTAAAGATGCTTCTATGGGAAAGATAGAAAAATTTTTATATAGAAGTGATGAATTGGGACTTTTATCAAGATCTTTAAACAATATGACACAAGATTTACAGCAAAGAACACAGCGCGCAGAAAATTCATCAGCAGATCTGGCTCATGAAATAAGAAATCCTCTTGCCTCCCTAAAAGGAGCATCCGAACTACTTGATAATACTACAGATAAAATAGAAAGATCAAAACTGATTAAAATTCTAAGTCATGATGTTGAAAGAATCGAAAGGCTTATAACAGATTATTCTAAGATGATTAAAGATGAAGCGTCCTTATCTAGAGAGAAAATGAAAGTTTTAGATATTAAAAATCTTGTACAAAATGTAGTTGAGGAATTCAATAATAATTCCACTGTTATAGAAAAAAATATTAAGTTTAAAATTAAAAATAAAAGTCTAAATGGAAAAAATCTTGCAGTATTTGGAATAGAAAATAGACTCGAACAAGTTTTGGCTAATTTATTTGATAATGCAGTTTCATTTAGTCCAAAAAATAGCGAAATTATTATTGATATAGAAAGCAATAAGGAAAAAATAAGTGTTAAAATAAAAGATAATGGTCCAGGATTTAGTGAAATTAATACTGAAAAAATTTTTAAAAGATTTTATAGTAATAGACCAGAAAAATTTGGTGAACATTCTGGTTTAGGTTTGAATATTGTTAAAAGTATTGTTGAAATGCATGGGGGGAATGTTAGAGCCATAAATAGATCTGATATGAGAAATGGAGCTGAAATAGAGTTACAATTCCCTAAAAGAGGCTAAATCAACGCCTTGATTGGTCTAAATATTATTGTTAAAAGATTTTGATTATGAGCGAAGATTTTAAAGTCAAAGATATAAAATTAGCTGAATTTGGAAGAAAAGAAATCTCAATAGCGGAGACAGAGATGCCAGGATTAATGGCTCTTCGTAAAGAGTATAAAAGCAAAAAACCTTTAAAAGGAGCAAAAATTTTAGGATGCCTTCACATGACAATTCAAACAGCTGTTTTAATTGAAACTTTGGTTGACTTAGGTGCTGACGTAAGATGGTCTTCTTGCAATATTTTTTCTACACAAGATCATGCAGCAGCAGCTATAGCAAAGGCTGGCATCCCAGTTTATGCATGGAAGGGTGAGACAGAAAAAGAGTATTGGTGGTGTATCAAACAAACTATCGAAGGAAAAAAAGATTGGAAACCTAATATGCTATTAGACGATGGTGGAGATCTTACTGCGTTAATGCACAAAGAATATAAAGAATTATTAAAAAACATTAAAGGTGTTTCAGAAGAAACAACCACGGGTGTTTTGGCCTTAAAAAAAATGGAATCAAACAAACAATTAATGATACCAGCTATTAATGTGAATGACTCCGTTACAAAATCAAAATTTGACAACCTTTATGGTTGTAGAGAAAGCTTAGTTGATGGGATTAAACGAGCGACAGACGTAATGATGTCAGGGAAAGTTGCAATAGTTGCTGGATTTGGTGATGTAGGTAAAGGAAGCGCTGCATCTCTTAGACAGGCTGGCGCAAGAGTAATGATAACTGAAACTGATCCGATATGTGCTTTACAAGCTGCGATGGAAGGATACGAAGTAGTTCTAATGGACGAAGCAATTAAAGATGCGGATATTGTAGTAACAGCAACAGGTAATAAAGACATTGTTACCGCTGATCATATGAGAGATATGAAGGACAGAGCAATTTTATGTAACATAGGACATTTTGATAATGAAATTAAGGTCGATGCTTTAAAAAATTATAAGTGGGATGAAATTAAACCTCAGGTCCATGAAATAGAATTCCCAAATAAAAAAAGAATTATTTTATTAGCAGAAGGCAGGTTAGTAAATCTGGGTTGCGCAACGGGCCACCCAAGCTTTGTTATGAGTGCATCTTTTACCAATCAAGTAATTGCACAAATTGAATTGTGGAATAATGCAAAAAAATACGAAAAAAAAGTATATGTTCTACCAAAGCATCTGGACGAAAAAGTTGCAATGCTCCATCTCGGCAAAGTTGGAGCAAAATTGACTAAAATGTCAAAAGAACAAGCAGATTATATTAGCGTTAAACAATCAGGACCTTTTAAACCAGATACTTATCGCTACTAAACAGTAGCCAATGTTAAAATATAACTTATCTCAAATAGATATTATTTCTAAAAAAATTTTGTCTAATTTATCTAATACAGACTGCATTTTTCTTTTTGGAGAACTAGGTAGTGGAAAGACAACTTTCACCAGAAGTTTAATTAACGGACTTCAAAAAAAAAATAAAGTTAGCAAAACAGAAGTTCTTAGCCCAACATTTAATCTGCTCTACGAGTATGAAATAAAATCAATTAAAGTTATGCATTATGATTTGTATAGATTGGATGCTTTAAAAGAGGTAGATCAGCTCGGTATTTTTGAAAATTCTGAAAAAGTAATAACAATAGTTGAATGGCCAGAAAAAATAAAAAAAAATGTTGAGAATAGACTTGAAATCACATTTTATTATGAAAACGATAAAGAAAATAGAAAATTAAAATTTCAAGGCTTTGGAAAATGGAAAAATTTTAAATTAGATGAAATTTAAACTTAAAAAAATTAGAAGTGATGCGTCCTTTAGAGAATTTTTTAGATTACACAAAGGAAAGAAAACCTCAATTATTGTAGCAGCTAAAAAAGAACGCTTTAAAAATCTTATAGTTTATTCAGCAATAAATAGACTTTTAAGAAAAAAAGGAATTTACACTCCAAAATTAATTAGTCAGCATTTCAAAGAAGGAATTATGGAAATTGAGGACCTCGGAAAAAATACACTCTTGTATCACGTAAAGCGGTCTAAAAATAAATTTAATATTTATAAAAAATGTGTGGATTTAATATTAAAAATTCAGAGAATAAAACCGATAAAAAGAATTAAATATAATTCAAATAAATATTTATATTTAAACAATTACAATATGATGAACTTACTAAAAGAATCTAATTTATTTTTTGATTGGTATCTTTCTGGAGTTTTAGGTAAAAAAAAAACTTTAAAATTTAAGAAAATAATAAATACAGAATTAAAAAAACTGTATAAAAAAATTTTTTTCAAAAATCAATTTATTGTTCATCGAGATTTTCACGTATCTAATATTATGCCCACTAAAAAAAAATTAGGTATTATTGATACTCAAGATGCTATTTTAGGTAACCCTATGTACGATCTTGCTTCATTGGTAGATGATGTGAGATTTAAAGTTCCTTTTAAAATAAAAAAAAAAATATTTCAATATTATGTTAAAAATTGTTCTATTAAAAAAAAAGAAATTACTTTATTAAAAAATGATTTCGATATCTTATCTATTCAAAGGAATTTAAAAATATTAGGAATCTTTTATAGACTTTATAAAAGAGATAATAAACCGCAATATTTAAAATATTTACCTTACACATGGAAGCTACTTGAGTTAAGAATGAAAAATAAAATTTTTAGAAATTTAAAAATAATACTTAAAAAAGTAGTTGATAAAAAAATAAGAAAAAAAAGAAATTTTAAATGAAAATTAAAAAAGCGATAATTTTAGGGGCCGGTTTTGGAAAAAGAATGCGACCTATTACAAAAAAAATTCCAAAGCCACTTGTAAAAGTTAATGGTATAACTTTATTGGAAAATAGTATTAAATTTTTAACCTCTTTAGGTGTTAAACATATTATAGTTAATGCTCATCATCTTCATAAAGAGATAATTAATTTTGTGAAGGGTAAAAGATTTCATTCTAAAGTTAATGTAATTGTAGAAAAAAGAAAAATATTAGATACAGGTGGAGGAATTTTAAATGCATCTAGGAAATTTAAAAAGCAATTATTTTTTGTTCTAAACCCAGATACTCTTTGGAGAATAGGATATAAAAAAGAATTTAGAAAACTTGAGAAAGTCTATAAAAAAAATAAAAAACCAACGATGCTTTTAGTTTCAAAAAGCAAAAGTTATGATCGATCATTTAAAGGTGATTTTAACTTAAATTCTAAAAATGAAATTTTAAGACAAAAAAACAACAAGTTTATTTACACCGGAGCTCAAATTATTAATAGATCGATTTTTAAAAAAAGAAAAATTAAACCTTTTTCGATGAATAAAGTTTGGAACGAGTTGATCAAGAACAAAGAACTTATTGGTGTTGCAAGCAAACAAAAATTTTTTCATATAAATAATTATAAAATATATAAAAAACTAAACAAAAAAGTTATTCGTTAGATATTATTTTGGTTTCTCTAGATTTATCTAAATAATTTGCGTTCACGAGTTTGCCTGAATTATCAAAGTGAATCACCAATGGATTTCCTGTTGGTATTTCAAGTAAATTAATACTTCGATCAGATATGTTAAAAATTTTTTTACCTAAAGCTCTAATTGTATTTCCATGAGCTGATAGAATAATATTTTTATTTTCCTTGAGATGTTTTTTTATATTTTTTTCAAAATAAGGAACAACACGTTCATACGTATTCTTCAAGGATTCACTGTTAGGCATATTTTTTAAACCTTTATATAAAGGATCATTATGTGAACTATATTTTGAATCTTTATCAAGGTTTGGTGGAGGAATATCCCATGATCTTCTATATTTTTTAAACTGTTCCTCACCTAGTTTTTTTTTAGTTTCAGCTTTATTTAAACCTGTTAAAGCACCATAATGCCTTTCATTAAGCTCCCACGCTTTTGTGTATTTTTTACTTTTTCCTATAACCTTTAACACTATCTCCAAAGTATTTATTGCCCGCTTAAGATATGATGTAAAACACATATCAAAATCTATATTTAATTCTTTTAACAATTTTCCAGATTTTTCAGCTTCCTGTACTCCTTTTACTGATAGATCAACATCAACCCAACCTGTGAAACGATTCTCAGCATTCCATGTGCTTTGTCCATGTCTAATTGCTATGAGTTTACCCATTGAATATTATATATTTAATATATTAAATTATTGATATGAAGGGTATTAAATTCTTTTACATTACTTGTCCAAAAAAAAAAGAGGCACACAAAATAGCTGCATTTCTAGTAAAAAAGAAACTCGTAGCTTGCGCTAATATTATTCACAATGTTGATTCAGTATTTACTTGGAAAGGAAAAATAACCAAAGCAAAAGAAATTTTAATTGTTGGTAAGACTATGAATAAAAATGTTCAAAAAATTATTAGAAGTGTTAAAAAATTGCACAGCTACGATGTTCCTTGTGTTATTTTTTTTGATATTAAAAATGGAAATACAGATTTTTTAAAATGGATAATAAAATCCGTTTAATTCGTTATTTATACTATTTTTCTCTTGCTGGTTTATTAATTTTGTATCTTTTCCCAGGTAGCTTAATCGGATATTTTCTTTACGGAGATTTTGCACGACAACCAGATTTCATTCCAAATCCATTGGGAACATCAATTAACCATGCGCTGGCCTTTTTTTATTTGTCAATACTTGGTTTAATTAGTTACATGAGAGGAAGTGGTTTTAAGCATACTTTAATTTTTCTGATAGCTCTATCGCTAATATTAGAATTATCCCACTTAATTATACCCAATAGATCTTTTCAATCTTTAGATCTTTTATCAAATTTACTTGGAACATTATTAGCTATTGTTATAATATTTTTTTATAAAAGGTTTAAAAATGGAAAAATTTGACGAACGAAAAAAGTCCTTTGAGAAAAAATTTGCTCATGATGAAGAATTAAAATTCAAAGTTGC
>MDTE01075676.1_pt1 | contig 13592 bp, 13 predicted proteins | sample 811231 | NCBI WGS metagenome assembly MDTE01 (sample SAMN05326651, study PRJNA326480) | marine metagenome | isolation source: seawater | place: Indian Ocean: Red Sea | collected 2010
TTGAATTTTCATTTTAAATTATTACAGCTTATAAAGTTTAAAATATTTATCATTGATCATTCTTTTTGAAGCTCTATTGAAATCTTTGAGAACATCTACAGAAAAACTATCTCCTTTCAAAGATATAGATTTTACTTTTAGACCTATTTCCAGAGCTCTCAATAATTCTATATCTTCAATTTTCTCTAAATTAGTTTTTTTATGTAAAGCAAATTTCTCTAAAGCATTAGGTAAAAATGAAATTATAGATAAATGTTTGTCAACTTTTGAGGTTGTATCTTTATACTCGAAAGGTATATTTCCTCTTGATAAATATAGAACGTAACCTTTAACATCTTTTATAACTTTTATAATATTTGTATTATTTTTAGATTTAACTTTTAATGTTGGTAAAATTATATCTGCTCCAAAATTTTTTTTATGAAAATTTATAACTTGATCAATATGATATGGACTAACTAAAGGTTCATCTCCTTGAATATCAACTATTAGATCATATTTCTTTTCAATTTTTTTATAAGCCTCAAATATTCTTTCTGTTCCATTTTTGTGATATTTTGAGGTCATAATACCTTTTGCACCAAATTTTTTTATTTTTTTCAAAATAATTTCGTCGTCACAACAAATCAATACATCGTCTAATAACTTACTTAATTTAGCTCTTTTATATGTGTGGACAACTAAGGGTATCTTATTAATTTCCATTAAAGCTTTTTGAGGCAGTCTTGTTGAATTTAACCTTGTTGGTATAAGTCCAATAATTTTAAGTTTTTTATCACTCATTGTGCAGTCCATCCACCATCTATACTTATGGATTGACCGTTAATATATTTTGACTTATCTGATAGCAAAAATAAAATCAATTCAGAGACGTCAGAACTTTCACCCCATTTTCTTAAAGGTGTTTTTTTTAATGTCCAATTATATAATTCTTTATTTTTTTTAAATTTGTTGAAATATGATGTTTTAATAAAACCTGGGTTAACTATATTTATTCTTATTTTTTCATTCGCTAATTCAATAGCCAATGATCTTGTTAGGCCTTCTAAAGCAGTTTTTGTTGATGCATATCCAGATAAATGACTAAATCCTCTTTTTCCAACTATCGAACCAACATTTACTATGGAAGTATCTTTTAATTTATTTTTTTTAAAATATTCAACCATTTTTTGAATAACAAAAAAATGAGAAAAGAAATTATTTTCAAAAATATGATGTATGTCAGACTTTTTTATTTTAGTAAAATCTTTTCTTTGTCTTTCCCCAGCATTATTTACTAAACAATTAATCTTTTTTTTTTTTACAATTGAGTCTCTTAAGATTTTTTTTATTAAAGAAATATTCTTAATATTACCCAAATATAACTTACATTTTTTTTGGTTTATTTTTTTTTTAAGATTCAGAAAGTCTTTTTTAGATCTTACAATTGCATAAACAAAAAAACCTTCTCTTAAACAATCTATTAGCAACTTATTACCTATTCCTTTACCAGCTCCAGTTATTAATATATTTTTTTCAACCATTTTATTTTAAACTTTTATTCAATGTCTGCTAAAGATATTAAATTGTCTTTGTTTTTTTTTAACTTTAATTTTTTTCCTAAAAGTTCGTCTCTAAAATATGGTGCAAGACCACCACCAGGTGACTTATAGGCTAAATCATCTAATTTAATAATTGTGCCCTGCTTCAAATCATGAGCGGCTACAATAGATTTCGCCATTTTTTTAATTGGAGCTTTTTCGCTCTCTAAAACTTGTTTTTTATTACTCCCCAGCATTTTGGGTATTCTTTTTAAATTTCTTACTAATTTTTTTAGTCCTGTAGGTTCCAAAGAAAAAGATTGGTCCGTTCCTTTCCAAGCTCTATTTAATGTAAAATGTTTTTCAAATATTCTTGCACCTAACATATAAGCTATCGAAGCAGCATCAATGCCATTTTCATGATCTGATAACCCTATGATGTTATTTGGAAAAGTTTTTATCAAAGTTTGTATGCAATTTAGATTCATATCCTCTAAATCTGCAGGATAAGATGCAGTGCAGTGTAATATATAAAGATTCTCGTTTTTTTTCGTGATTACTTCATAAGCACGTTTCACATCATCTAGCTCGCTTGCACCTGTACTTAATATTATTGGTTTTCCTGTTTCTGCTATTTTTTCTTGTAAAGGGGTATTTGTAACATCTGCTGAAGCAATTTTGTAAAATGGTACATCTATATTCTCTAAAAAATCTACACTTTCAAAATCAAATGGTGTAGAAAAAAAAATTATTTTGAGTTCCTCAGAATATTTTTTTAGATCAAGATACTGCTCTTTATCAAATTCTAAAAAATCTCTATGCTCTCCATAGGTTTTTGCATAACTATTTTCACTATTATAGATGGTATTATACATTTCTCTTGTATATAAATTTTTATTGGATCTTTTTTGTAACTTTACTGCATTCGCACCACAAATTTTTGCTTCTTTGATCATTTTTTTTGCTTTATCAACAGAGCCTTGATGGTTATGACCAATTTCTGCTATGATAAATGGAAGGTTTTCAGTAATTATTGTCTTACTCATATTGTAAATTAACTTAATGCTTCAATACTTTTTGCGTAGAAATTATACACTACTTTTTTTTTAATAAAAACTTTGCATATTCAAAATCAGCTTCATTATCTATATCTATATTTTTATTATTATCAATTATTATAAATCCAGGTTTATTATCGGTTAGGGAATTAAATTTTTCTATTACTGATATTTTACAAGCTATTACATTTGCTCTAAAATAGCTTTGTGCAAAGAATTGTCTGTTTGGACTTGACCCAACACCAGTTCCTGATTTACCAAAGTAAGTCTGTAAAAATTTTTTTTTTTTTCCTACTATCCTGAGTGCCTTCATAGGATTTTTATCACTTTTTGCAATTATAGAAGCAGAGTTATATTTATTATCTAAAATTAATTTTATTAATTTATCAATATCACTTGCTTTTTGAAATGGAGAAGTTGCGAGTAGTCTCACAACTATATCCGGTAAATAATTTTCATGATATTTAAGTTTTTTTAAAACATGTTTAATAAAATCAATCTCTTTTGAATTTCCACTTGATATTTTTTTTGGTCTTAAAAAGGTTGCTTTGCCATTATAACTTTCAATTATTTTTTTATATTTCAAAGTGTCGGTAGAAAAAATTATTCTATTAATATATTTTGATTTTTTTGATGTGTTATATATGTAGGTAAATAATGGATAATTACCTAATTTTTTTATATTCTTATTTTTAAGGCCACTCGAACCAGATCTTAATCCGATTATTCCTAAAATTTTTTTTTGCATTTTATCATTAATAATTTTTTTTTAAAATTTCATCTACAATATTTGATATTCGCTGTTCATATTTTTTTTCGTCATTAAATAAAAAATAATTTCTTTGATAATCTACTTTGTTAATATCTAATGGTTTTAATGAAATTATTTCAATCATTTTTTTTTCTATCTTACTCAGATCATCACAATAATGAATAGTCTCGATATTTTCGATACCTCTGAAATGTTCATATGTCTCAAAAACTTTTTTCATATTACTGTAATTGATTTTGTCATCATGTGTTAGGGCTAAATAAAATTTGTTAAATATTGTAGATTCAATCATCATGGTCTGAGGACCTCCAATTATAAACTTTGCATTTTTAATCAAAGATGGATAATAATTTAAATCAGAATATTTATGAGTATTATTTTTTAAAATATCTAAAATCTCTGGATCATAAATAATATTTTTAAATTTCATCGGAATAGTTTTTCCTTGTCTAAAGGGGTGTGGTCTATAAATTATCTTAAATTTTTTATTTAAAAGATCATTTCGAGAAATTATATGATCTAAAGTATTTAAAACTCCCTCCTCATTCCAATTCCAAGAAGTTCCTAAAAACAGAATATACTCAAAGTCAAAATGCGACTTTAGATTTTCATTTCGCAAATCAAAATATTTTTGATATCTTGCAGAACCTATGACTTTACATTGTTCAGATTTAAAATTTTGAATTTCAATTGCGTGTTTTTTTGATTGCTCTCCCCAAACACCAATAAAATCAGGATGATCAGGAATAATTGATTTTGTTGATAAGTTGTCCCAATTATCAATTAAAGCAAAAGTTGTTATATGATTTTCTTTTTTTTTCGACTCAACTATCAATTGAAAAAAATAAGTATCAGCTCCTGAGTTTGGTATTATTATTAAATCAGGTTTTAATTTCTGAAGAACACTCCTAATATTTTTATTTTTATGAATTAAGTTATTAGTCTTATTTTTTAAAAACTTATTTTTTACAATTAGAGCTATCGGAAGTCTGGTTGATAAAATTGTAAATGAATAAAATAATCTTATTAAAACTCTAAAAGGGATTTTCCAAAATGGTTTTCTAATTACATTTCTAAAATTTAAATTAAATCTCATTATTACTCTAAAAGAAAAACTAGAGGATTTGTCTCGATTTGCTAATAATAAGGCGTCTGAAAATATTCTTGAAAGTAAATTTTTCTTATTATTATTAACACTTAGAAATCCTAAAAAATTTTTTTTATTAGAAACTTTCTCCCTAAAAATCTTCACTTGCTCAGTAGCTAAATAACTACATTCATATTTTTCTTCTATCTGTTTAAAACTCTCAAAAGTTAAGTAATTTTTGGCAAATATATCTTGAGTAATAAAAAAAAGAACCTTTTGCATTTTTTTATAACAACTTTATTTCCTTTTTTTTTGTTGATGGAAGACCTTGAAATTCTTTTAATCCATATTTTTTCTCGACTCTTACTCTATCATTAAAATAAGGTGTTGAAGCTTCAATAATTAAACAGTCAGATAAGGCTTCTTCTTGATGAACAGCTTTAGGTGGAAAATGAAATACAGAATTTTTTTTTAAAATTTTTGATATAAGCTTACCTTTGCCATTATCGAAAGTTACTTTTAACTTTCCATAAATTAAAATACCACATTCATTTTTTTTGTGATGATATTGAAGTCCACCTCTTTTCCCTTTTTTAATAAAAATTTTTTTTAGTGAAATTTTTTTTGGAATTAAGGCTAAAAGTTCTTCTTTACCCCAATTTCTTTTACCTATGTTTTTTGCTTTTGGAAAATTTACTTTTTTTATTTGATCTACTTTCATTTAATAAACATATCTATATCAAAAAATATTTAATTCAAATCAATTATTAATTTTCTAAATTTTTTATTATCCTCATCAAAAGCCATAATATTTTCTTTAAGCTTATCAATATTTTTATCCCAATCTGATTTAGAAGTTTCATCTAAATATTTTATTATTCTTATAAAATTTTCATAATCATTTTTTTCTGTTGAAATAACTGTTTCAGATTCTTTTGAAGGCCAATTAATTGAGTATCCATCAATATTATTGCTTTTAAGATAATTAAAAAAACCAGTCTTATTTCCTCGAGCCAAATTTTCATATAGAAGTGTAGAAGTTATTCCTATTGAGCAATTATGAGAGTCCAAAAAATAATAACTATCAAAATTATTTCTTTTATTCAAAAATTTAATCTCTAAATCTAATTCATCTGAAATTTCACGAAATAATGATTTTTCAAAATCAAATAATTTTCTATTAAAATTATATGGTAAAATATTTATTTTTTTATTTGGTTTATATTTTGAAAAATATTCCAAAATTTTTTTACTTTCAAAAAAGAAAATTTCACTAATTTTTTTTTTACTTATATCGTCAAATACTTGATTTCCATAATCAGATATTTGAGAAATAAAAACGTAATCATCTTTCTCAATATTTTTTCTTTTAAAATCATTATTTCTTAAAGAACCATGAATAATAAATTCTCCATCAATAAATTTTTTAAATTCTTCTTTTATTGAATTATTCATTAAAAAAATATGGTCAATTTTTTGTCTTTTAAAATTTTGAGCCCTCAGTTTTGTGAACAAATCGTTTGAATTTCCTGTTTTTTTTGCATTCTGAATTAAAATTATTTTTTTATTTGGAAAATAATTTTTTAATTCCCAAAAAAAGGTTTTTGTATCAACAGTAGATATAATTATTTCCGGATTAACTTCTTTGATAATATTTAAATAATATTTATATAAAAATTTTTTAAATGAAAAATCTAAAATAGTTCTAAAAAAGATATACAAATAAATGTTTTGATTTTGGTCGTCTAAAAAAAAATAATTCTCTTTTAATATTTTGGTTAATATGACTTTTTCATTTTGACTACAAATAAAATATTTTTTTTTAGTTGGTTTTTGAAATATCCACTTTGCATTTATTAATAGTATAAAATAATTTAAAAATTTCTTCATTTAAAAATTTTTTAAAATCACAATACAAATTTTAATTTTTTAAGTTTTATTTTTTTGAATTTCTTATCAAAGTAAATGCATCTGCAAAATTTCGTAATTTTGTTAAATCATCCTGATCCATACTACAAACATGTGCTCTTTGTGTATCAACCTGCAATGATTTGTTATTAGTAAAATGTTTTTCTATTAACTTTGCCCCATGTGCAATTGCATAAATTGGAGCTGCGATCCCGATTGTATGATCGCTATATCCATAAAATTTACCCTCGGTAAAATTTGGAAAATCTAACTCTGTTAAATGAGTTGGGTAATTAGAAACACAATAAAGATACCTAATATTTTCTCCTTCAAATGGAAATCCACTTTTCCAATCATACATTCCTAAAGATATAATTGTCTCCTTCTTAATATCTATAATCTTTTTACATAATTTTAAATCTTCTTTAACTGTCCTGCTTGCAATTTTATAAAATTTTAGGTTTATTTCCTCACACCAGTCTAACTTTTCATCATCAAAAACTGATGCCGATAGATCGATACCTACAACTTTGCAATATTCATCAATTTCTTTTAATTCAGGTTTAGTTATTGATATATAATCGCGACTTTCATCACCCCAAATATTTCTAGAGGAATAAAGCTGAACCTTAACTGCATCTGCTCCTCCTAATTTACTTTGAAGAATCATTCTTTTTATCTCAGACATTGAACCATGATGTTGTGGGTGAATCTCTGAAATAATTTTAACTGATCTTTGATTTTTATTTGTTTTCATTATTTTAAAGGGTTCATATCTTTTAATATATTAACATCAATATCTTATATCATTTGTTGTAAAACTTTAAAAAATTTTTATTAATATTTCCGATTGGTTTTTCATCAAGATACAATATATTTTGATCTGCCGACTCATCATGCTTATAGATCCAATTTCTTTTAAAATTATTTTTTAAAAATCTCATATTAGATGTTCTTCCATCTGACAAAATTATTGTACCTGGCAATAAAAATGGTTCGATATTTATAATATTGGCTACCATTGGCATCATGTCATAATGTTTGTTAGTAAAATTATTTAAAGATCCTTTTATTTTGAATAAATTAGGTCCATCGAGGTAGATAAAATCAGGATTACATAGGGGAATTTTTTTATAAAGATTACAGTACTGGTTGTTTAAAATCTTAAAATCTATGTCAGAAAATAAAAAATTTATATTATCTTTATTATACTTTATTTTTTTTTTATATCTTAAAATTCTATTTTTTGAAATATTCATATATTTTTTTTCATTATCCACCACAAATAACTTAAATTTATCTTTTTTTCTAAAATCTTTAATTTTCAAAGAGAATTTTTTTTCTAATTCTATTAATGCAGAAAAAATTATCAATGTTGACCAACCTGTACCAAATTCTAATATTGTTGTTCTCTTATTTTCTATAATAAATCTATTTAATCGATAAAGATCATTTAACTCAGGATAATAAGGTTTTGCTTGTATTAATTTTTTATTTTCTTTTTTTAATGTTAGTAAATCGAAAAAATTTTTTTTCTTAAAATATTTGATAATTTCTTTTTCAGATACCTTTTTTGGTATTTTGATTTTTAAATATTTCATTTTTTTATCTAATAAAATATATTTCTTAATTTATTAATACTTAAATAACTATCTAATTTTTTTGGCATAAATAAGCCAAGAATTTTTTAGAAATTATGTTTTTCCCAATTAAATATAAATTTGTTATTAATTTTGCTTGCAAATCTTCCTTGATAATAATCTCGATTTAAAAGTTCAACTTGAGTAAGATCTCTTTTTTCTTGGCCAAATATATCCTTAATTTTTTTAATTTTTTTTACTTTCGCTAAAATTTTTTTTTTACTAACTTTTGATAAGTCAACTAATTTTTTTAGTTGATTATAATTAACTGATACAACACCATCTTTTGTTTCATCTTTTTTTACTATAGTAAAATGTCTTTCAATTACATCTACACCCATAGATATTGCAACCAATGCTAATATATTTGAATACTTGTCAGGGTTTGAATGATCACTAAAACCAACTTTATTATTTATTTTCTTAAGAAATTTGATTCTATTCATATTTGCATCCATAGGTGTAGTTGGGTAAATTGATATACAGTGCAACAATGTTAAATCCTTATTCTTTAATATTTTTTTTGCTTCAACTATTTCACTATCAAAAGTAGCTCCTGTTGATAAATAGATTTTTTTAAATTTTGATTTTGCTAAATCTCTAAGTAACTCAAATGATGCGCAATCAAAACTTGAGACTTTAATCGCTTTCATGCCCAATTTCTCTAAAAATTTTAACCTGTTTCTTGTAAAAATAGTTGTTAGAGGCTCAATATTATATTTTTTACAAAGCTCTAAAAAATAATAATGATCATCATCATCTAAATCCAAAGGTTTTAATCTTTTTAATTCTTTTTTAAAAGGTCTTTTAATGACTCTAATTTTGTTGCCTTCAATTAATCCTTCATCAAATCTTTTTCTATGAGTTAAGTCTTTTGATTGCATAGATTGTATTTTACAATAACTAGCACCAGCATCAGATGCAGCTGACACCATCTCATCAAGTAAATTTTTATCACCTTTATGATTTTGACAGAGTTCAGCGATAATTTTTGTCATTTTTATCTAATTAAAGATATATCTAAGATATGCAAGATAATATTATTTGAGTTGCTTGTTTTGAGCCGTTGCTTTTAAATTTAAATCTTTTAAATCTCTTTTTTATTGAGTAATAATCATGATCTAAAAATCTTTTAAAATATTGATTAAATTTTTTTGTAAAAAAATCATCATTTATAGATTTTGTTAATTTCATCTTAACTAATAAATCAACATTTTTTTTTACCTCTATATTTTTTGTTTCTTTGTAAAGTAAAGTAGGTTTTTTTAAGATTAGACATTCAGTAATTGTGTTGTATCCACCTCTTGCAACTAAAAATTTAGAGGAAGAAATGTATTTATGAATTTTTTTTAGATTTTTTTCTATTTTAAAGTGTTTAATTTTTTTAATTGATTTAATTGTTCTTAAGTTGAATGAATTTCCACAGATAATAAAATTTAAATCATCAAATTTATTTAGATAATCTAAAATTTTAAGAATTTTTTTACTGAGGACTTTAGAACCATTGTCCATAATGATACAGGTTTTTTTTTCATTATTCTTTAAATAATTTTTTTTTGTAAAGCTATCTGTAATTATGAAATTAATTTCAGTTATTTTATTTTTATACTTATTTAATAAAAAACTTTCAGTAAGTGGTGGAAATAAAAATTGCGAGGTTTTGTTATAACAATATTCGAGTTTTTTATAAATTTTATCATTTCCAAAAGTTTTTAAATAAAACCAATCCCATGTAAAATGAGAAATATTCAAAACTTTAATGTTCAAATCTGAAGCTGCAGAAATTACATGTGGTACACTATCTGAAATTATTAAATCGAAATCCTTTATTCTTAACTTTACCCTGTTAATCAACAAATTATTTTTTTTTTTCCAAATATTAAAAATTTTATGTGTTTTTTTTATATCAAGTGGGCCATTCTTTTTTTTTACTGTTTTTATTACATTATCAAAATTATTATAAATTACTTTATTTGAAAAATTATGTTTAATTTTTGATAAAATACTTTTTCCAAAAATATGGATTTCAATATTTTTTTTTTTTTTACTCAATAATTCTTTAATAATACTTGACTGTCTAACAACATGACCAAAGCCATCATCTGATATAAAAAAACCTATTTTGGTTTTTTTTTTAATTTGAGACATTCTTTTTTTCTATTTTATTTTTTGTTTTTAAATAATCCTTGAGACTGTGAATATCTGTATAGTCAGCAAAATAAACTCCTATTTTTGTGCTTAATGTTTTCTGAAAAACAGCATCATAAGTTAAAATTCTAAAAGAGGGATTCTGAATATTATTTTTATTAACGCAGATCAGTTCTTTTATTTTTGCATTTTTATAAAGAGTGTTATTAAAAAAATTCAAAGATTTTATAATGTCTGATGTCTTAACCTCTGGACTATTTGGCTGAAGTGAAATTATTATATCATTTTTTTTTATAATTTTAAGATTTCTTACAGCATGTACTATTACAGCTTGTTTTTCTACATCTGGCTTTGACAAATATTTTGGTCGGTGAATATAATCAATTCCATAATTCATACATAAATCTTTAATCTTTTTACTTTCAGTTGAGACAATCAACTTAGAGAATTTTTTTATCTTTTTAAATTTTTTTGCAACGTACACAAACATTGGTAGGTTTTTTATTGGTAATATATTTTTATTTTTAAGTCTTTTTGACTGATATTTTACTGGCATAATAATAATTATATTTCTCATATTTATTCTAAAATTTAAGCTAAATTCTTATTTAATTAAAACATATATTCAAAATTTTGTTATAATTTAGTTCTCATAAATTTTTCCATCTACAATTCTTATAGTTCTATCTACGTCTCTAAAGTTTTCTACTTTATGTGAGATAAATATTATTGTTATTTTACTCTTTAAATTTTTCAAAGAGGATAAAAATTTCATTTCTGTATCAACATCAAGAGAGCTTGTTGGTTCGTCTAAAATTAATATTTCTGGTTTTTTGTATAATGCTCTTGCAATACCAATTCTTTGTTTTTGACCTCCAGAAATTCTATTTCCACCCTCTCCAATAAAATTGTCTTTATAATCGTAAAAAAGATCATTTAAGTAACACATCTCTAAAATCTCCTCAAAATATTTTTCATCTTTCAAGGAATTATCTATTTTATCAATCATGCAAATATTATTTCTTATTGTATCGTCAAGTAAATATATATTTTGTGGGACATATCCAATTTTTTTTCTCCATGATAAAATATTTTCATATATATCTAAATTATCTGAATAAATTATTCCTGATTGAGGTTTGGTTAATCCTGAAATTAAATCTATAAAAGTACTTTTTCCTGAACCAGAATTTCCATAAATTCCTAAATATTCATTTTTATAAATCGTAAAATCTTCAATGTTGATCTTAAATTTACTATTTTTAGTATAATAAAATTCTACATTTTTCATTTTAAGTTTATCAACAAAATTTATTTTCTTTAAAACTTTTTCTTGAGTAATTTCAAAATCATCTTCTAACTTTTTAGACAGTTCTTTCTGATAATCATCATGCAACTTATCAACTGCCATTTTATTAAATTTATAAGCTTGATACGCATCTGCGATTTTATTTACTGTTGGTAAAAGTCTTATTAGACATATTGCATAAAAACCAAGGGTAATTATTAAGTCATTCGTATCGAAATTAAATTTTAAAGCATAAATTATTATTGTAGAAAAAACTATGATTACAATTAATTCAATTAAAAATATATTTAACTGTCGTGTAAATAGATTCATAACATTAGACCAACCATCAACATCTTTATGAAATAAAAAATTTTTGCTAAAGTATTTATACATATTAAATAATTTTATTTCTCTCAGAGAATTAAAACACTCAGTTAAAACACCAGTCAATTTTTCATTATGAAAATATCTTTTATTACCTAAAGATAATAAGTAATTTTTGGAGAAGAAAAGATATAACAAAAAAAATCCAACAAGAAAAAAAATTGCATAAATTGTAATTTTTGGATCAAAATAAATTAATATAGAGATAATACTAAATGCTAAAACAAGATCACTCGCAAACTTTACCATTAAAAAAATCTGAGACTTTAAAATATTTATCTCTGTATTTAAATTCTTAAGCATCACAGAAGGTTTTGATTGCAATGATATCTGGATTGGTTGCCTCATATATATATTAAGTAAATTAGAGCTCAAACCTAGTGATACATTATGAAGAAATTTCTGAATTATCAAAAAATAAAATGATTGGAAAAAAAACCTAAATAAAAAAAAACTAACAATTAAAAATATCAAGATATAAGAAATATTGAAATTTGATAAAAAAATTTTATTAGATAAGAAAATTAAAAATTTATTAGTATCATAAGATTCTGGTGATAGAATAAGATTTATTAAAGGTATGAAAGCGCCTATTCCAACTAACTCAACTAAAGTATTAAAAAGTATCAATAAGATAATTGGAATTACATATTTTTTATCTTTTTGATCAATACAAGAATAGATTTTTTTTAAATAAGAATACATTTGAGGTGTTTGTTATTGACTATATATGGCAAAAATTTGGGTTTTTATATAAATAATATTTATTAGATAATGTTATTGTTTATTCAATCTTTTTTATATAAATATTACCACTTCTTAAATGACTGTCTTAAACTCTAAAATAAAAACAAAAAAAGCAAATATTGCAATTGTAGGTCTTGGTTATGTAGGACTTCCGCTATTAATAAATTTTACACAAAAAGGTTTCAAAACGTATGGGTTAGATATTGATAAAAAAAAAATAAACTTACTCAATAGTAAAAATAAAAAAAATCCATTAAATATTTTATCTAAAACAAAAAGAAAAAAAATTATAATTTCAAATAATTTTTCTTATATTAGATCCTGCGACTCAATAATAATATGTGTTCCAACACCATTAAAAAAAAATAAAAAACCAGAATTGAAATATATACAATCTTCAATAAAGTACATGGTTCCATATTTAAGAAAAAACCAAATTTTGTCACTAGAAAGTACAACATTTCCAGGAACAACTAGCCAAGAAATTATTAATAAAATTAATAATAATACAGACTTAATGATTGGTAAAAATTTCTTTGTTTGTTATTCACCAGAAAGAATAAACCCGGGAAAAGGATATATAAACCCATTTAGAGTTCCAAAAATTCTAAGTGGTAAAACATCCAAATGTAAAAATTTAGGAAAAAAACTCTATGAAATTATTTTTAAAAAAGTTGTTATTATGGAGTCAATAGAGTCTGCTGAATTCACAAAATTAATTGAAAACGTATATAGATCAGTAAATATAGCTCTTGTTAACGAATTAAAACTTATTGCTGAAAAACTAAATTTAAATATTCATAAATGCATCAAGGCTGCAGCTACAAAACCTTTTGGTTATAGACCTTTTATACCTGGTCCAGGATTTGGTGGTCACTGTATTCCTATTGATCCATATTATTTATCATATGTATCGAGATTAAAAGGATACAATCCAAAATTTATAGAGCACGCTGGTAATATTAATAGATATTTACCTAAATGGATTTGTTCTAAAATATTTAAATATAACTTTAATAACAAAAAAAATATTAAAA
>MDTE01083315.1_pt1 | contig 13592 bp, 15 predicted proteins | sample 811231 | NCBI WGS metagenome assembly MDTE01 (sample SAMN05326651, study PRJNA326480) | marine metagenome | isolation source: seawater | place: Indian Ocean: Red Sea | collected 2010
TACACGTCTTCCAGCAAAAGCAATTAATGCTCCTGGCTCAGCAATTTGTATATCACCAAGCATAGCATATGATGCCGTAATTCCACCTGCCACAGGATCCGCAAATAAAACAATGTAAGGAATTTTTTTGGTCTTTAGCTCATTAATGGCTAAAGTTGTTCTTGTCATTTGATTTAACGAAATTATAGATTCTTGCATTTTCATTCCACCACCTGTCGCAACAACTAATAGGGGTTGATTATTTGAAATAGAATTTTGAGCAGCAAATAAAAAAGCCTCACCTTCTGCTGCTCCAATACTAGCCCCCATGTAGTTAAAGTCAGATGCAACAGCTGTTAATTTTATATTGTTTATCGTACCATCAGCCACAACCATACTACAATTCAAACCTGTTTTTTTTCGAGCACTATTTAGCCTATCTTTATATGATTTTGAATCTGTAAAATTTAAAGGATCATCTGGCGGCATTGGTGTTTTAAGCATTTGGTAGTTATCTTTTCCGAATAATAAGTCAAATCTTTGCTTTGGATTAATTCGATGATGTTTATTACAGTCAGGACAAACCCATAAGTTGTTCTCCAAATCTTTTTTTAAAATTGGACCCTTGCAACAAGATGTCCAATCACTTTCTTCCATATCTTTACGGGAAGGTCTTTTTTTTAGAAATTTTTTAATTTTTTGACCAAAGTCTAGTGTTTTTTTTAACCAATTCATAAAATTCTATTTTTTAGTTTTCTTACCATATTGCTAACCTTTGTGACAGGATTTTGTCTCTTATTTAAACTTCTAGTTATTTCTTTACAAATAGCACTACCAACAACTAGTCCATCTGCAGATTTTAAGCTTGAAATAGATTTTTCAGTTATACCAAAACCAATTACGCAGTTCTTTCTTGGATTAATTTTTTTTATTTTCTTATAATTTAATATAATTTTTTGTGGTGAAACTTTAAGTCTACCACCTGTTGTTGACAGCATTGAAATATAATAAATCATGTTGTGAGAATCTTTTATAATCGAATTTAATCTGTTTTTTGATGTGGTAGGTGAAATAAGTTGAACAAAAGAAATAGATTTTTTCCTACATTTGTTTGCAAACTTTTTATTTTCTGGCCAAGGCAAATCAACGATTATTAAACCGTCTATCTTATTTTTCCTACAATCGTTTAAAAACTTATTTTGGCCATACTGCAATATCATATTAAAGTACCCCATTAAAATAACTGGCTTTGAAAATTTACTAGATTTAAAATCTTTAACAATTTTAAAAACATCTTTAATTTTTGTGCCGTTCTTTATTGCTCTATAAGAACTTGTTTGTATCTGACCTCCATCCGCAATTGGCGTATTATGTGGAAATCCAAGCTCACAAATATCAGCGTACTTAGATATAGACTTTAAAATTTTTAAAGAAACTTTTTTTGTGTTATCTCCAGCAACTGTATATGTAATCAATGCGGGTCTACCTTCTTTTTTTGTTAAACTAAAAGCTTTTGAAATAGAGTTTATCATAGTTTTACACCTAATTTTTTTTTTAAAATTTTTCTATCTTTGTGTGCGTCACCACAACTATTAACAATCACTATTGTATCCTTAGAAAGTTTTTTGGACTCTGAAATCGCAACTGAAAAAGCATGACTTGGTTCTAAAGAAGGTCTAATACTTTCATATTTTGATACAATTTTAAAAGCTTTAAGAGCATCTTCATCACTTGCTGCTGTATATCTTGCTCTTTTAGAATCTTTCAAAAAACAATGAAGTGGGGAAACTCCAGGATAATCTAGACCAGCTGAAATTGATTCTGTTTCTTCAATTTGACCTTCTGAATTTTGATTAACATATTGAGCCGCCCCGTGTAATATACCAATTTTAGATCCATAAGTTAATGGTGCCGCGTGTTTTTTGCTTTTAGATGGCCCACCTGCCTCAACTCCAATAAATTCAACTTGTTTTTTATCATAATCCATAAATTCATTCCAAAATCCAAAACTTGAACTTCCCCCACCAACACAATTATAAAGTTTCAATCTTCTTGGTATTTTTCCAAATTCATCAAGTAATTGTATCTTTAATTCTCTTGAAATTTGACTTGTTGACCAGCCACAAATCTTAACAAAAATATTAGGCCCAACTGTTGAACCCACACACATTGCTGTTGTATCACAATTAGCTACCCAAAATCTCATACATTCAGAGACAGCATCCACCAATGTTTGACTACCTGAATAAACTGGCACGATTTCAGCGCCATTACTTTTTATAGCTTTAACGTTTGGTTGTTGTCTTTTAATATCTTTTGCACCCATAAAAATTTTACATTTAAGGCCGAATTTTTTTGCAGCCATACTTAACATTTTACCTGCATAACCAGCTCCTGTATCTCCACAAATAATTCTTTTACCTGATTTTTTTGCTAACAGACAATGAACTGTAGCGTTATAAATTTTGTGGGCACCTCCATTAGCATCAGATACCACTTTGGACCATATTTCAGCTCCACCTACATGTTCTGTCAGATTACTTAATTTTATAAATCTAGTAGGGGCTCCTACCCAATTCTTAAAATAATGATCTCTTTCATTTAAAAACTTCTTATCCTTTTTGAGTTTATTAAATAATAATTCTAAATCATAGATCGGTTTTTTTAGGGTTTCAGGGACAAAATTTCCTCCAAATTTACCTCCCCAAAACCCAAATTTATCATGTTGATCTATAACAGAAATTTTCTTTTTTAATTTCATGCTTTATTGACCTCAATTAAAAACTTGTCAATTTTTTTTAAACTTTTTTTTCCAAAGGAATTTTCTAATGCCCCACTTACATCAATAATATATTTTTTGTTTTTAAAATTTAAGATATCGTCAATTTTAATATTTCCTGCAACCATTTTTTTAAAATTATCAGGCATGTCACTCAATAAGTTATGATCAAAACCTAAAGATTTTTCATAACCCTTGGAGTCAAATAATATTATATCAGAGAATGGCAAAAAATCTTTATAATTTTTTAAATCAGATTTACTTTCAACAGTTATAGCAGAAATAATTTTTTTGTTATATTTTTTTTTAATATGGCTAATCTCCTCTGGTGTACAATCATATATTTGATAGTAATCAAATTTTAAATATTGTATTTTTTTTAATATTTCATCTGTCGGCTTAACTAATACTGCAACAAATTTAGATTTTTTTTTATCAATATTTATCAAATTTTTAAGTTTATCAATTTCTACAAAACGTTTTGATTTAGTATAATTAACAATAAAACCAATGAATTGTGGAGGAAACTTGTGATTAATAATAAAATTCAATATTTTATCATCAGATACACCACAGATTTTACATTCTAGTGTCATTGACTTAGATGATCACTTAATTTTTTAAAGTTATTTTTTATGTTTCCTTTAGTTAATTCCCTTCCTATTACTAACCAATCACTTCCCTGTTTAAATGCTAACCTGGGCGTCATAACTCTTTTTTGATCGTTTAAACTTGATAAAAATCTTATTCCAGGAGTTATAATTTCTTTATTAAAATATTTTCTTACAATTTTTACTTCATGTGGGCTACAAACTATTGCATCAAGTTTTGCTTTTTTTGCTAATTTTGATTGCAATTTTACTATTTCTTTTAAGGATTTTTTATGACCTATACTTTTTAAATCTTTATTGTCTAATGATGTTAAAGTAGTAATTCCTACTATTTTAGTTTTTCCTGAAACTTTTTTGACCTTTTTTAATGCATTAAGACCAGAAGATATATGAACTGTTAAGTAATTGATTTTTAAATCTTTTAAAGCAATCAACGCAGATGACATTGTATTTGGAATGTCATGAAGTTTTAGATCAATAAAAATAATTTTTTTTCTTAATTTTGAAATAAAACTTCTGCCACCTTTTGAATTAATAAATTCTAAGCCAAATTTATAACCAATTTTTAAATTTTTAAATTTACATTTTGATATTATAGATTTTGCTTTTTTTACTCTATTTGTGTCAATTGCTATAAATATTTTATTTTTCATTAATTAATTTAAATAGTTCTTTACTCATTTTAAAATTTATATTTTTTTTTTCTGGAGTATAAACAATTTCACCAGTTTTAGGATTTCTAGAATTTCTACTTTTTTGTGTTTTCTGATAAAAGATACCCCACCCCCTTAATTCAACCCTTTCTCTATTTTTTAAAGCCATTTTTATTTCATCTAAAAATATATTAAAAACTTTTATTAAATCTTTCTTTAAAATATTTGGATAAGATTTTCTAATTTGTTTTATTAAATCTGACTTTGATATTGTCAATTTAGCTCGTAGATACTATTTTTTAACTTTTTTATTACTAAGTTTATCAGACAATGACGAAAAAGGTAAGTTTTTTCCTGATAAAGGGGAACTGAATTTTGATACCGCCTCTTTATTTTGGAGTTCTTCTAAAAGTTTAATGCTTAACGAAATTTTTCGTTTTTCCAAGTTTAATTCCGAAATTGCTGCATCAATTCTTTCACCTCCCACAAATCTTGAAGGTCTTGCATCAGATGATGATACTGCAATTTGCGATTTTTTGATTACTAAATTAATTTCACTTCCCTCTGGCTGAACAACTAAACCTTTATTGTCTGATGAAAGGACTTTAACTGTTACCGTGTTATTTACTTTTTTATCTTTAAAGAAATCAAATGGATCTTTCTGAGTTTGTTTTAAACCTACCCTAACTTTTTGCAAATCTTTTTTAATTTCTAAGATTTTTACCTTTAGTTTATCTTTTAATTTATAATTTTTAGATATTTCTTCCGGAACACCTGTATAAGATAAATCATTAAAATGTAAAAAAGCATCAATTTCATAATCATCTAGTTTTAGATAAATAGCATATTCGTTCATACTACTTATTGTTCCACTTACTTCAGTACCAACTGGATTATTTTTTTCTAGTTTGTCAAAAGGATTTTCTTTAGTTAATCTATAAGAAACTGCAATCCTTCTTTTATCTTTATCTATTTCGGTAATTACACATTCTATTTTATCACCAACTTTGAAAAATTTCTTTGGAGAAACATTTTTTCTTGTCCAACTAATCTCACTTGAATGAAGTAAAGTTGTTAGACCAGGTTCTAATTCACAAAAAGCACCAAAGTCCATTAATTTAATAACCTTAGCCTCGTATTTTCTGTTTAACTCATAATTAGAAATTTTTTCAAACGGGTCTGGAGAAAGTTGCTTAATGCTGCATCCAATTTGTAATTTTTCTTTATCAACCGAGATTACAAGCAGATCGTGTTTATCACCAATATTAAAAACTTCTTCAGGGTGGTTCACTCTAGAATAGCTTATTTCCTGTAGATGTACCAAACAATCTAATTCATTATTAACATTAAAAAAACAACCAAAAGAACTGTAACCTTTTACTACTGCATTCTTGATTATATCTCCCTCTTTATACTTTTCTATAATTTTTGCTTTATCCTCTTTTTTTCCTGACGAAATAATTTGTCTTCTAGAAACGCAAGCATTACCTCTGACTTTGTCCATCTTGATTAGTGCAAACTTTTGTGGCTCATTTATTAAATGTGAAATATCCTTAACTGGAATGTCAGATATTTGTGAACCTGGACAAAACATTAGTGAACCTGTATCAATATGTTCAACTATTACACCACCTTTACATTTACTTGTGATTTTACCCATAATAGGTTCATTATTCTCATAAGCTTTAACTAAAATATCCCAGCCTTTAATTTTTTGAGCTTTGCTAGCGGATACTACTACTTCTCCATTTTTGTCTTCTATTCTTTCTAATAATACTTGAATTTTTTCACCAATTTTTAATTTACTCTCCTGACCAAGTGTTTTTAATTCGTTAATATCAACTAAAGGTTCAGATTTAAGTCCTTCAATAAATAAAAAAACGTATTTTTCACCTACTTTAGTAACTGTTCCTTCTATAATCTTACCTTCAACTAAATTTTTTGTTTTAGAAATTTGGTTATCGAGAAGTTTTTCAAACTCTTTTGATGCTTCAGTATTTGTTTCTTTATAAATTTCCATTATTTATTAAAAATGAGCTTTTAGAGAAAATTATTAAATTAATCAAGAAACAAAAAAGGCAAATATCCTTAAGATTTAACTAGTTTTAAAGATAAATTTAAAGTTTTAGCAAATTTTTTAAAATTTATAACCTATTTCTCTTAAAATTTTTAAAAAAGATGGAAAAGAACTTTTATATGACTCCATATCCTCTATTATCCACTTACCCCCAAAACATAGAGAAGCAATAACTGAAGTCATAAAAATCCTATGGTCTTTTTGATAGTTTTTAATCAATATTTTTTTGTTTATAACTAGACTTGGATTTCCATATATTTTAATTGAGCCTTTATTCAATATTACCCTAACTCCCATCTTTCTTAAAATTTTTGAAGCGAGCTGAAGTCTTGGACTTTCTTTTTTATCTAATTCCTCAAGTTTTCTAAATCTAGATATTCCTTTAGCTTTTGATGCTAATAAAAAAATTATTAGAAATTCATCAATTGCGTTACTGTTTAATCTTACCGGACAATCAATTGATTTAAAAAATTTTTGACTTTCAACAAAAATATCAGCTATTATTTCACCACAAATTTTCCTTTTATTTATAAGCTTAACCTTCCCTCCCATCTTATTTATTATAGTTATAAATCCAGTCCTAGATGGATTTATATTAACGTTTTTAATTTTTAATTTTGAATTTTTCGATAAAAGTGTGAGCACAATAAAAAACGCACTTGAGCTTATGTCTCCAGGGACAACGTAATTAAATGATTTAAATTGTTTTTCCCCATAAATTTCAATTATATCAAAATTATTTTTTTTTTTTACTTTAATTGGTATCTTTAAATATTTAAAAAATAATTCAGTATGATCTCTTGATTTCTTAGCTACTATAGTAGTCTTGCCTGGTGTGTTTAATGCCGCCAACATAACCGAGCTTTTACATTGTGCAGATCCTTTTTTTTCATAATAAATAATCGGTTTTAAAAATTCTGAACCAATAATTTTTAAAGGTAGCCCGTTTTTGTTAATCTTTTTGAAGTTAACACCAAATTTCTCTAATGGCGTCATTATTCTTAGGAAATCTCTTTTTGATAAACTGACGTCCCCAATTAATTTTACTTCATAAGGTGTTTGAACTAACAAGCCCAGTATTAGTCTAGCAAAAGTTCCTGAGTTGCCAGCATTTATAGAAATATTTTTTTTATAATCGAAACCGTTTAATCCATTCCCATAAACGTAACAGATATTATTAATAAATTTGATACTAACCCCAAGTTTCTTCAATCCCTCAATTGTACTTAAAATATCTTCAGATCTTGATAAATTTTTAATTTTACATATTCCATAAGATTGAGAGCCGATTAATAATGCTCTTATAGATAAACTTTTATCACTATTTACGCTAATAACTTTATTAAAATCTTTAATTTTCTTTTGGATAATAATTCTTACCATTAAATTTAATTAAATTTAAAAGAATCCCCAAAATAAGCACTTTTAGCATTTTGATTTGTTACAAGTTCAGATGGTGTACCTTTAGCAATTACTTTTCCTTCAGACAACACCATAGCAACATCTACACATGTTAACAAATCTCTCGCTTGATGATCACAAATACAAATAGTAATTTTATTTTCATATTGGAGATTAACAATTATTTGCTGCAGCATCTTAATTGTCATCACATCTAGAGCTGCAAAACATTCATCAAGCAAAAGTAACTCTGGATCACCGAGTAGCGCCATTGCAATAACTAACTTTTTTTTCTGTCCACCAGATAGAACTTTTGCCTTAATGTCTCTAATTTGACTTAAATCAAATTTTGAAATTAGGTAATTTATTTTCTCAGTTCTTTGTCTCTGATCGCTTATTAAAATTTCAGCGACTGCTTTTAAATTTTCGAACAAAGTTAAATCGTAAAAATAGCCACCATATTGGGGAACGTATCCAATTTTAAATTTTGCAGTCCTTAAAAAAATTGGGAAATCGTTTACTCTTTCATCTTTTATAAAAATTTCACCGTTATTTGGTTTGATTAGTCCAGTAATCAAATTAAATATTGTTGACTTACCAACTCCATTAGGCCCTAACATGCCAAAAATTTCACCTTGATTTATTTCAAAATTGATATTGTCAAGTATAGTTCTATTTTGGAATGATAAACTTATATTCTTTAGCTTCAGAATGTTCTTTTTTTGTTTGAAACTTTTAATACGAAACTTTTTAATTATTGCCATTATCTAAATTACTCCTAACTAAAACAGTATTATTCTCATCATCCATTAGTATTTTTGTATTTTTACTTATCAAATTTATTATTACTTTATCTGCAATTAAATTTGAAATTCCACTAATATATTCTACTTTACCATATAAAGTTACCAAGTTGTTTCTAAATGATAAATCAAGATTTTCAGCAGATATTAGATGATTATCGTAATTCATCTCTACTGATCCATCAAAAGTTGTATCATTATTTTCATTATTGTATTCTGCTTCATTAGAATTAATAAAAACTTTTTCTCCATTAGATAAAAAAACTACAGCTCTTACTTTATTCATTCGTATCAAGTTAGATTGATCAGGATTAATTACTCCATTATCGGCCTCTATTTCAAACCTATTACCTTTATCATCTTCAGAAAAATATTTCATTTCAGTAATTAAATCATCTTTACTTTCTATAGAATTGTTATTTAGTATATCGTCTTCAGTTTTAACTAAATTTTTATAATCATTTTTAAAGTATATGAAATAAACGTATAAAATTATAAGCAATATTGATAAAAAAATAGAAGCTTGAAAATAAATTTTTTTGTTCATCTACTGAATATTATTTTCTAAAATGTTATGAATATGTATTATCCCAACAGTTTTATTTTTACGTTTATTTTGATGTACACATAAAGATGTAATTCTTTTTGAGTTCATTAAAGATAATGCTTTTACAGCCAAAATATCTTTTTCCACTGTAATAGGATTTTTTGTCATGACATGTTTCACTTTAAGACTGTCTATATTACCCTTTTTTTCACTTATCCTTCTTATTTGGCCATCAGTAATTATACCATTAGTTTTGTTTAAATTATTTTGAACAACTAAAACACCAAGCTTCTTTTTTGTGATAATTTTTAATGCTTCACGCATTTTTACATTTTCATTTATGAAAGGTATTTTTTTTCCTTTTAACATTAAATCTTCAACTGTTTTAAGTTTTGCTCCGATGCTCCCAGATGGGTGGAATTTTTTAAAATCATTTTGGCCGAATTTTTTTTGTTTCATTGTTGAAATTGCAATAGCATCTCCGATAGCTAATTGCATAACAGTAGACGAAGTAGGAACAATATTACCGGGTCCAGCCTCTTTAACTTCTGGCAACAATATTTTTATATCTGAATTTTTATAAAGTAATGAATTTTTTTTAGATACTATTCCTATTAAAATTATATTTTTATTTCTATTTGCGAATTGTATAAGATCCTTCAATTCTGCGGACTCACCGCTATTACTAATTACAACTAGCACGTCATTTGAACTGATTTGACCCAAGTCGCCGTGAGAACATGAACTAGGGTCTACAAAAAAAGATGGTGTTCCAACCGATGAAAGTGTTGATGATATTTTTCTTGCTATAATTCCTGACTTTCCAACACCTGATAAAATTACTTTACCTTTTTTACAGTTAATAATTGTTTCAATTACTTTGTCAAAACTTTTATCGATTGAAGATTTAAGTTTTTTTAAAGATTTAATTTCGGTCAAAATAACTTCTTGAGCGATTTTTATAAATTTGTTTTTAGACATCAGTGGGACCAAATATCATCAGAAAAGCATTCTAAATCTAAATTTACCCTTGTATTTAAAAATTTCAAGCAATCCTGGTAAAGTTTTATTCTATTTTCTCTAATTAACATTTTGTTTAAAGCTTCATTGATCTCATGCAAATAAACAACATCATTTGCACAATATTTTATTTGAGCCGAACTTAACTCACCACCAAAGTCTGAACTTTGATATTGTTTGCTGATGTCTATACCCACAAACTCTTTTACAAGATCTTTTAATCCATGTTTATCACTATATTTTCTCACCAATTTAGATTGAAGTTTTGTATCCTCAATATTTTCAACTTCTATCTTTAAATATTTTTTAATAAAAACTAAGTCTGATCTTGCGTAGTGAAAAATTTTAGTGATTGATTTATTTGATAAAATTTTTTTTAAATTTGGAGCTTCATATCCTTGTCTATCTAGTTGAATAATATGTGCATCTGATTTGCCGGATGAAATTTGCACAAGACACAATTTGTCCCTTAAAAAATTTAAGCCCATAAACTCACAATCCACAGCAATCTTATTGCCAAATTCAAATTCTTTTGGTAAATCATTTTTGTGAAGCTTAATATCCATAATATTTATTAATTATTATTATATATATATGAAACCAAAAAATTGTCTAATTTTTGGCGCCAGCGGTCAAATTGGTCGTAACCTTGTGAGAGGCCTTACAAAGAAAAATTTGAAAGTTACTGCTGTTACTAGAAACTTGCACCAGAAAGGCTACATTCTTAAAACTCAGGCTAATTCTGGATATTTAGATATAATTGAAACAAACATTTTTGATCTATCAAAAGTTGAGAGCTTAATAGCTAAGTCAGATGTGTGTATAAATCTAGTTGGAATTTTATTTGAAAAAGGATCAAATAATTTTACTAATATCCATGAAAAATTTCCAAGCATGCTTTCAAATCTTTGTAAAAAAAATAATGTTCATAAATTTATACATATCTCAGCATTAGGTATAGAAAAAGCAAAAGATTCGAAGTATGCAATTAGTAAGCTAAACGGTGAAAAAGCTGTACGTAAAAATTTTAAAGAAGCAATTATTTTAAAACCCTCTATTATTTATTCTGTAGATGATAATTTTACCACAATGTTAATGAGCTTATTCAATATTTTGCCTATATTCCCTTTATATTATAATGGCAAAACCAAATTCATGCCTCTTCATTGCTCAGATATTTGTAATTTAATTGTTGATTTAGTTGAAGAAAATACTTCTGGCAAAACAATAGAGTGTGTTGGACCAGAAGAACTATCATTTAAGGAGATTATTGAAAAATTACTCACATTAATTAATAAAAAACGTTTATTTTTACCTATTCCGATATTTGTCGCAAATATTATTGCAACTTTTTTTCAAATTTTACCTAAGCCATTAATTACAAGAGATCAAATAAAGTTACTATTTCATGATAACATTCCCTCAGGAAAGTATGAAACTAACTTTGATATAAATAAGAATTTTCTTTTAAAATTTGAAGAAGAGGTTGAAAAATATTGTTATATGTGGAAAGAAACAGGTGAATATGCAAAAAAAAATTATAAGTTAAAATAATGATTACTTGGGTTGTTTACATCTTAGTTGGTTTAATTTTATTCTTTGTACTATATTTAGCAATACTTGGAGTTAACAGAGGTGTAGAAGCTAAGAATAAAAGTAAAAGAGACAAGTTTTCGCAAAAAGAAAAATCTAAAAAATAATATATCATTCGATTTGAAAAAATTAAAAAAAATTTACGATAGTGGTGATATTAATAAAAAAGAATTTAATTCTGCAAAAAAAAAAATTGCTAAGCTGATTTAATTTTTTTTTGTATAAACTTAGGCACCTCATTATCTTTATCGACAATTTCCTCTTTTTTATTTTTTGGTTGAAATGCGTAAAGTAAATGTAGTTTGCAGTACGAAAAATCTTTTAATGAAGTCCTACCACAAAAATAAAAGCCTTTTTCATTTGGATGACCCATTGGCCACTTGCACGAATTCTCGTCAAGTTCCTCCAATTGTTTTGGATTTTCTGGCTCAAAATCTTTTTCTATAACTAAAGATTTGAACTTTCCTCTCCTTACTTTTTTAAAATTTAAATTTCTAGTTTTATTACTTTTTTGATCAGCCAGCCCTTTTTTTGTAACAATTTTTCCAGACAGATTTAGTCTGTGAGCCTTTCCGATTACCGCATTCCTACTTACGCCGCCTAATATTTCAGCGATTTGGCTAGCAGTATTTCCTTTGCCCCACAGCTCTTTTAGTTTAGCAACTTTTTCATCTGTCCAGCTCATTACTATATTTTGTTGTTTTAGTTTATTTAATTACAATATATAGATTAAATATATTTATTTTTTTAACAAGCTTATTATTTTATTTCCTCACAACTTTTTTTAATTAATAAGAATTATATTTATGGTTGAATTAAATACAAAGTATAAAATTGGAACAAGAAGATTTGGGTTGATTAATTGGATAGGTTTATTCTCTTTATATAAAAAGGAGACTTTACGTTTTTTAATTGTATTTGGCCAGACAGTTGTCGGACCAGTATTAACCGCAATTCTATTTTTAATTGTAATTTCAATTGCATGGGGTGATGAAAGAGAACAAGTTTTGGGTCTACCTTTTATAGAATTTTTGGCTCCTGGCCTTATCTCTATGCAGGTAATTCAACAAGCATTTTCACACTCTTCATCGTCAATATTAATGGGCAAGGTAATGGGGAATATAATTGATTTAATTGGCAGTCCATTGTCAGCAGCGGAAGTGACTTTAGCTATAATTTTGGCTTCAGTCACGAGATCATTTATTATTTGTTTAGTTTCAATATTTTGCTTTAATTTTTTGGTAGAGGTAACTGTGATAAGCTATTCATATTTTTTAACTTACTTATTTTTTTCGTCATTTTTTATGGGCTCTTTAGGTTTCATAGCTGGAATGTGGGCGGAAAAATTTGATAATATGGCAACTGTGACTAACTTTATAATAGTGCCATTGTCGTTTTTATCAGGTACATTCTATTCAATTGAAAGATTGCCTGTATTATTAAAAGAAATTAGTATTTATAATCCCTTTTTTCATATGATAGATGGTTTAAGATTTTCAATGATTGGTATTAGTGATGGATCTACGAAATTTGGATTATTATATTTATTATCCTGCAATTTAGTCTTATGGTTTATTGCTTATTTTTTATACAAAAAAGGATATAAAATAAAATCATGAGCTTTCTTGTAAAAAATTATAACAGAAAAAAAATTTCTTTTAAATTTGGTAAAGGAAGTTATTTATTTTCAACTGAAAATAAGAAATATCTTGATTTTGTACAAGGTATAGCTGTTAATTCTTTAGGTCATTCTCATCCAAAACTAGTTAAAACTATTAAAAACCAGTCAAAAAAACTTTGGCATGTTTCAAATTCTTTTCAAATTCCAGAGGGAGAAAAACTTGCTCAAAAACTCTGCAGAAAGACTTTCGCTGATTACGTAATGTTTCAAAATAGTGGCACTGAGGCAACTGAGGCAGCTGTTAAAGCTGCAAGAAGGTATTTCTACTCAATTGGAAAACCTTATAAAAATAGAATTTTATGTATTAAAAATTCATTTCATGGAAGAACACTTGCTGCAATTTTTGCTAGCGGATCCAAAAAAATGACTGAGGGATTCGGTCCTAAAGTACCTGGGTTTGATCATTTCAAATTTGGAAACCACAACTCTTTGAAGAAAAAAATTAGTA
>MDTE01181028.1_pt1 | contig 13592 bp, 10 predicted proteins | sample 811231 | NCBI WGS metagenome assembly MDTE01 (sample SAMN05326651, study PRJNA326480) | marine metagenome | isolation source: seawater | place: Indian Ocean: Red Sea | collected 2010
GCTGTTGAGTTGTGCATGCGCTTCCTCCAGCGCCGTCGTGTTTGCACTTCTCGATTCAGTGGCTTCTCGGGCCACGATTTGAGCGGCGTCTTTCTTCTTCTCCAGGGCCTTGACTTGACTTTCAAGAACCGCCTTGGATTTGTTGAGTTCGTCCACGGTTTGTTCCGCCTTTTCCAACTTACGGCGCAGACCGGCATCGACCGCACTGACCGCTTCGTCCCTCATCACCGGAAGCGGTTCGGCAATGTCTGCTTCATCGGATTTGAATTTCATCTTGCTGCGGGCCTTCTTCAGCACCTCCAGTCCGGCTTCGAAGCCAAGCGCATCGTTGAGGATGGCCCTGAGTGAGGCCTGTCTGGCCTCTGACCGTGTTCGCACGGTCGACAAATGGCCGATGAAACTTGAGATGGTGAACGATTCAACGGTGCCTGACTTGGCCGAAACGATGGTTCCTGCGGGGAATCGAATGAGCTTCACCTTTCGCTTTGATTCCGTTAAAGCCATCATGGCTTCTTCCTCTGTTTCGAAGGCGGGTGCCCACAGAGCAACGGGCACACCTCGTGACAGAACGAGGGACACCGCCTTGCTGGAGGACCCGGCTTGAATGTGGCCTGTGACTTCTTCTTCGAGCCCTGCCTTCAGCATGGAGACGATTGCGTCGGGCCCTCCGCGCCCGTCCCGCAGGGTGAACCCTTCCGGCATCTTCGCCCCGTGAGCCCCCACGGCAACGATCTCTCCCTCCAATGCGATGGAGGCCGACGACAGGAGACGAGCGTGATTGGCGTCGCGCTCGGTCCAGACCGCCAGCGAAATTTCACCGCTCGTGGCCAACAACAGCGCTCCGCTTTCCGTGTGAAGCGTCCAGTGACTCTGTCCGGTCATTCCCCAGCCGCTGTGGAGGTTGCTGCCGCCCATGTTGGTGATGAGTTCGTGCAATTCGCTGGCCAGCCGTTCTTCCTCACCCAGTCCCGGCAGGTCGCCGACATGATCGATGAGCATCCCGCTGTCAATGGCCATGGCGCCTCGCACGGTTGTGTGTTCCGAGAGCGTTCGAATCACGACGGACAGGTCACGAGCAAGCAATCGCTCGACCGCGTTGTTTCGGGACTTCAGTCCTTGTCGATCGGCCTGGTGAACAAAGGCTTCGGGAATCAACTCCGCAAGTCCACCCAGCTCAGAGATGGTGTAGGCGGTTGCCATGTACCGGACCTTTTGCTCGGCCTCAAGGGCTTCGAGTGCGTTTTTTGCTTCGGTGCCCCCGAGGAGCACGTTCTTCTGGTCGGATTCCACGAGGTATCCGACGATGCGCCCACCTCGGACGATGCGATGCCCGACCGGTTTCTTTCGTCGCCCGGCGTAGGTTGAGATTGATCCGTGTGCAAAAGGTTGGAGCGAGCCTTCCTCCACACCAATGGGTTCGTTGACAGGGGTTCCGTTGGGCAGTTCAAACAATGTGCATCACCTAGAGTTCTTGCGTCGTGGCCAGTTGGCGGCGCAGGTGGTCCATGGCGTGTCGCCACCGTGCGATGTTGCCCTCCTCGCCGGAGAGCATGGCAATCCGATAGGGCGTCACGATGTCGATCATGGTGTAAGCACCACCCTCCACCCAAATCTCCTGCAGATCGCCGAATCGGTGCCCTTGGGTCGCATCAAGCGCTGCGACGGTCATGTTCACGACCTTTTCAGTCGGTGGCAGTTGTCCTTCCGGTCCGACGCTGGAAAGCAGCTTGCCACGGTCGTCGATGATCGTCGCCTGATTCACACCGTCGACCTTGAGAAATTCAAGCAACAGTCGTTGTAGCATGGCTGCTCAAGTCTCTTGACACCGTCGTAGCCTTCAAGAAGTTTTGCGCCTGAAGAGCCCAGAACAGCCATTTGTGCACCTTTTCCTATTTTCCAACTGGAAATGGAACTTTTGTGGCCCTGAAACACGACCCTTGCTCCCCTTCAGTGCACTGAATCATTGTTGCTTCCGTTGCACCACCGGCGAGGAGCTATGCAAATTCATTACAGATTTTCCAATACGTAATTTAATTTTTCAATTGAGAATTACTTCATCAACACAGCAAACCAACTCCCGCATCAGCCGCTGATTTGAAACGGAACGCCCACCGAGCCGACTTCATGGCGAGAAGCAGAGCTGAGCAACCGTTCACGGTTCCCGCCTGTGACTCGTGCGACAAACCTGCCTTGGTTGAGCAAGCGTATTCGGGGCGTGTTCTCTGCGGAAAACACCTTGCGAAGTCGGTGCGGAAAAAAATCAGCAAGGAGCTACGCATGCAACTGCCTCTGAAGAAGGGAGAACACACCACGGTCTTGGTGGCGGTTTCAGGTGGAAAAGACTCCGCTGTCTTGCTCGATGCAATCGTTGATCTCATCGGTAAGCGCAGGGACGTCACCATCGTTGCGGGAACGGTGGACGAGGGGATTGAGGGCTACCGACCTCCCTCGATCGAATGCGCCGCTTCGCTGTGCGACCGTTTGGGTGTGGAGCACCACGTTGTCACCTATCCTGAACTGTCGTTTCTCGAAATGGACGAGGTGGTGCAGCGCCTTCCAGCGGTTGTTGAAAAGGACAAAGATGCGCCCAGAATGGCGTGTTCCTACTGCGGTGTGTTTCGTCGCCAAGGCATCAATCACCTGGCGGAGCGGGTGGGCGCTGACGTCATTGCGCTGGGCCACAACCTCGACGACATGGCTCAAACCGTCCTGATGAACATGGCGAACGCCGACCTCGAACGAACGCTCCGTCTGGCGCCGCACACGGCGACGCCTGTGGACGGTTTGGCACCGCGAATCGTGCCGCTGCGATGGGTTCCTGAGCAGGAGATTCATCTGTACGCTCTTCACCGTGACCTGCCCATGCATCACGAGGAATGCCCCAATGCGCGAGGGGCGCTGCGCTGGCGTCATCGGGAAATGGTGGCGCACATGGAAGCCGATGTTCCTGGGACACGCCACGGTTTGGTTCGGATGGCCGACCAGATCAAAAGCCTCAGGGACCAAGTTGTGCGGTTGGGTGGGGAAAACCAGCGACCGGCAGCGCCCACGCCCTGTCCACGGTGCGGGGCGCCAAGCTCCGGTGTGCAGTGCAAAGCCTGCGACATGCGCGATCTCTTGGGTGTCGAGCAGTCTTAGAGGACGTTTTGCGCCAACTCATCCAAATCTTGGGGTCGGCCGCAGTAGTGGCATCGCAACTCCAACGGCGCTCGAGCCACGATTTTCAGTCGGTGAGCCAAAGGTTCACGGGGGTTGGTGGTGATGCAGTTTGAAAAGGTGCATCGAACGACGTTCACGATTTCATCGCCCAGTTCAATGTTGAGTTTTTCCGCAACACTGTACGCCCGGATGATGGCGACGTGCGCATCGGGAGCGACCAGAGCCAGCCGGTTCAATTCCGACTGGGTTAGTTCCCGATCCTCGACTTTGATGATGTCCTTGGTGCCCATCTTCTTTGACGGCACGTTCATCACCAGCGAGACGGGAACGGCCGTGCCCTTGTCGATCCCCAGCATGCTCAGCACGCGCATGGCCTGACCCGCGGGGATGTGGTCGATGACGGTGCCGTTTCGAATGGCGGTCACCCGCCGCATGTTGTGTTCTTGAGACATCAGGCCTCACCCCCCACGGTCGCTGGCACATCGACGTTGAGCAGCCTGCACAAAAGCGCCATTCGCGCCACCACCCCGTTGAACGCCTGTTCGAAGTAGCGGGCGTGTCGTGTGGCGTCGACGGACGGGTGGATTTCATCCACTCGGGGCAGAGGATGCATGATGATCATGTCTTCTTTTGAGCCTTCGAGGTTGGAGGCGTGGAGTTTGTACGCTCCGGCTACCTTTGCGTACTCGTCTTCGTCGGCAAATCGTTCTTTTTGGATGCGCGTCATGTAGACCACATCAGCATCGCTGATGGAGCCCAACAGGTCCTCGGTTTCCGTCACGTTGGCTCCATGAGCGGTCAAATCCGCCACGATCTCTTTTGGCATCTTCAGCAGTTCGGGACTCGCAAAGACGAGTTCGCATCCAAATCGTGTCAGGGCGTGGCTGAGGGAGTGAACGGTTCGGCCGTAGCGAAGGTCGCCCGCAAGGATGACCTTCAGGCCGTCAAGGCGTCCGTGCGCCTGTCGTATTGTGAACAGGTCGAGCATGGTCTGCGTTGGGTGATGGCCAGCACCGTCTCCGCCGTTGAGAATGGGAACTCGGGCAGCGTCTTGTGCGTACTGCGCAGCGCCTTGGCGTGGGTGGCGCATGGCGATGATGTCGGTGTATCCATCAACCATTTGGATGGTGTCAAACAGGGTCTCGCCCTTGACCACGGAGGAGGTTTTGACGTCTCCAAGGTTGACCACATCGCCGCCGAGGCGTTTCATCGCTGTTTCAAAGGACATGCGCGTTCTGGTGCTGGGCTCAAAAAACAGATTTCCCAGAATTTTACCCTGCAGCAGCGGGAAATACACGTCGCCTTTCGCCACCGGGAGAAGGCGCTCAGCGTCGTCAAGGATGCTTAGAATTTCGTCGTTGGATAAATCGTCCATCGTGATGAGTCCGGGCATGGTCTTCCCTCGTAAGCCGTCACTGGCCGATACCACCCTTGAACCTTGCCGCTCTGGCCGGTCGGTACCTCGCAGCGCGGATACAATTCATCGGAGTGATTATGGGGGAACGATGTTGAGAAGAGCCCATGGTCACTTGGGCGGATGCGGACGCAGCCGTGGAAGCCGAGCGTGCGGCTCGCATCAAGCGGGTTGAGAACGCCACACTCGCAACGGCCCTGCTCCTTCTGTCGTGCGCTGTTTGGTTGGCTTGGCCTTCCGTGCGCGGACTGTTGAACGGGGACGGAGTCGTCCTCGCCGCTTTTGGTGCTCCCCTCTTGCTCATCATCTGGGGCATTTTCGTTCAGGATTTGGCCCTTGACGACGGCGTTGCACGTTCAAGAGTTGCCTCCGCCACCACGGTGGCTTGGCCTCCGCTGCTTTGTTTGGGAGCACTCGGTCTCAGCGATGTCTCAGCACAGACCGCCGGCAGCGTGCTCATTCTCGCAGTGGGCGTTGCCTGCCGCCAACTTTCTCACCGAACCATGCGCGGCCACTTCGGCGTCCTCCGCTACCGGGCGATTCTGACCGGCATTGGTTCTCTGTCCGCTGTCGCACTCGCATCCACACAGTCGGATGGTTTGGGAACAACCTCCGGGTGGTTGGCCGTCGTGGTGTGCGTGCTTGCCTTGGGCGACACGATGCATTCGTGGACCGTGGGCGACGATCAAAAAGCCGAGCGAAAGCGGTTCAAGAAGCGTCTGGACCTGTTGGAGGTCCGCCTTTTGGAGCTGAAAGCGCAAGGCGCTGCCGTTGCCCAGGCTGCCAGTCTGCTGACGACGGCCAAGGAGGAAGGGCACGTGGATCCCGTGTACGGCATGCGGTTGCTCGATGAAAGCGAGGAAGACATGGAGCGAGCGCTTTCGTTTGCCGGCGATGTTGAAATCGTTCGCAAGGATGCACTCGAGGCCGTTGAGGCTGCCGAATCCATCGCCCCGATTGTCAAGCGTCCCCGAAAAGCCTTCAACATGGGTGAGCGGGAGGTCTCGTTGGGCTCGCTGAGGGAGGGCGAACTCCTTTTCCGTCAGGCCAAAAAACGAGCCTCTGAAATCGTTCTGTGGTGGGAAAAAGCCGAGACGGCCGTTGTTGAAGCCACGCGTGCACTCGACGGGAAGCAGGGCGCAGGCGTCAAGCATTTGCGAGAACTTCTGGCCGATGCCAACACCAACCTTCAGCAAGAACGACCCAAGGAGGCGTACGACTTCGCTTCCGTCATTCCACAGCAAATCGAAGCCGACGAGGATGCCCTTGGTCGTGCTTCGACGGCCCTGGAAGAGGCGCGTCGTACCGTCACCCAAAGTGACGGCTTGGATACGTCCGAAATGGAGGCCCGTTTGGAACAGGCGACTGAAGCGTTGGCTTCGGGCAACGCCAGTCAAGCCATCGGTCTCGCAGACGGTGTGGTGCGGACCGTCGAACGCGAACGGGCGGCGATGGACGATGTGCTTCGTGCCCTGAAGCAGAAAAAGAAACTGATCAAGCGTTTCGAAGGTCGAGACGATCAAGACGACTGGGCGGCAAGAATGCAGGCCATCGTCAAAGCGGCCGACGATCGTGTTTGGTCCCATGCAGGCATGCTGCTCGAGCAGATGACGGCGGATTTGGATCGCGAAGGGCACGCCATGAGCGAAGCGAAGGAACTTCATGCCTTTGTTGTTGATCAGTGGAGCGTTCTTCGAAATCAGTGCGAAGCCGCCAGCATCAAACCCGTTGACGAGGATCGCCGGGCGTGCGAGGAAGCCATCGCAACGGCCGATGACCACCTGAACGTTGGACGTCTGCAGGAAGGACTCGATGAACTTGGAAAGGCCGATGCGGCCATGGAACGTCTGCGTCGCCGAATTTGATCAAAGGTCGAGCAGACCCTGTTTTTCAGAAGCGACAAGGTTGAGGCCAGCAGGCAACCCCAAATCGACGGGCATCCCACCGATGGTGATGGTGAGGCCCGACAGGTGCGTGAACATGCCCAAGGGGAGCGTCTCTGGCAAGGCATGTTGCGGCTTCTTTGAGGCGTGATTGGCCACCCCTTTCTCGGTCGTGAGCAGCACCCAAGCGTTTGCCTTGACGGCGTGGTTTTTGAGGGCGCTCGAGTGCAACGACGGTGGTACAGCGACGTTGTGGAGAGCCCAGGTGGCTGCCCAATCGGTTTCGTTTTCCACCAACCAGTGAAGTTTGGACGGTTCGGAGGTGAGTCGTTTTGCTTTCCCTTCCAGCGAAAGCTGATGCACCACTGCTCGAACGTGCGGGTGTCGAGGGTTGTCTTTGGCGAGTTGGTTCACGGCGTTGATGGCCGTGAGGTAGCGACCCTCGTCGTGGTTCAACAGCGCTGCGACCAACGAACCCTGCACCCAGACGTCGTCATCCATGGCCTCCATGGTGCGTTCAAGGTGGTTGAGGGCCTCCTCGCTCCTTCCCATCATCCGCAAGCGGGCGATTTCCCCGAGGTACATGGTTCGTTGAGCAGGCTGTGCGATGGGCGTTTGTCGAAGCGTGGTTTCTGCGTTGATGAACTGTTGCAACATTCGGATGTTGTCCTTTCTCAGCGGGTCCACGCTCAGCATCGACCTGGCTTCCTGATCGAGGTGGACACGCCCGCTCAGCACGCTTGCTGCCCACCTCAATCGCACGGCCTCGATGTCGCTGTTGTTCAGCAGTGCCAGTCGAGGAACGGCTTCGCGATGGTCCCGTTGCGCCAGACTTGCTGCGCACAACACCAGGCGAGCCGTTTGTGCATCTCGACCGCCCTGCAGGGCCAGCAAATCCACCGCAAGTTCTTCCGCTTCGTCCCATCGACCCAAAGCAACATGGAACATCATTTTCGCTTGGGTTGAGCGGATCATGTCAAGTCCAACCAGCGTGGCCTCACGGCCGAGCGTTGCGGTCTCAAATCGATCGATGGCGGTGTCCCAATCGTCAGTGCTCAGCAGGTTGGACGTGGTTCGTTGCTTGAGGTAGATCATGTCGCTCAAGCCGCGCAAGCGAGTCCGATCCTCGTCCATCGAAGCATCGAACGTGATTTCGTCCAGTTGTGCCGACCTCGACCTTGAGAACGCCCAGACGATGAGGAACGCCACCTGGCCGCCGGAAGCCAACATCCACGTCAATTGCTCCAGCATGTCTTTTTCCAAAACAGCGCAAACATCGGCCTCCCATTCACCGCACTGCGCACCTTGGGGCAGGAAGCTTGAGTCCCAAAACGTGATCATGGCCAGCGCGAGGAGCAACATGGATTGACCCGCAAAGCCCGTGAAGCAAAAGTTCAGCACGTTGGCCTGCTGGATGGGTTCGGCACGAAGCAGTCGGCTGTCTGCGAGGCGAATGCCGCCCCACCCCGACACGTCTTGAATATCAAGGAACAGGATGCGAGCAACTTCGTACACGAACAAGAAGCCGATGGCGGCGACGTTGAGGAGCAGAAACAGCAGCAGGGTGGTGACGATGGGCACCCGAATGCCCGATTGCGGGATGTGTGAGAAAAGTTCAATCAAACCAAAACCCAGCAAGCCGCCCTCCTCCATGTAGGTGGACTGAACCCGATACTCGGGGAGATTCAGAACGCGTTCGGAATGGACAAACATCTCGGGGTTGTAGGCAAGTAACACCAGCGAAATCAACGTGTTCGCAGCAACAAACGGCATGGCGATGAGGTTGAAATGGACGACTTGAGCGACAAATTGCTGCCGTGCGTTGGGGGTGTGATTGTGAAAGGGCGATGCCTGGCCTTTGGCGATTTTTTCCGAGGATTGTTTCAGAGCATGCCACGAGGAGCCGAGGACGCGTCCGTAGGCCAAAATGGCGGGACTGAACGCGACAAGGGCGACCGTGCTGTACAGCGTGGTTGTTGAGACGTCCCGTGCAACGAGCATACCGCCCACGCCAAGAGCCAGCAGAAGCCACGCAATCGTTAGCGCAACGTAGGAAGCGTTTCGGAGTGCTGAATTGCTTTGAAGCGAAGCACGGTCGACACCGAGCGGGCGAATGGCTTGCGCCCCCAAGGAGGTCCCGCTTGATACGACGGCGGGCAGGACGATGAGCACGAGCGCGAACTGGACCGATGCAGCGTGATAGCCCGCAGAACCCCCACCTCGATAGTTCAGGAACTCAAACAAAAGAATCAGACTCCCCGTGAGCGCCATCAGATACGATACGACGCCGAATCGTGTTCCTTTTCGGGCAAGCAGTTGACGCACGTCTTCGATCGTCGTCGTCACTCGGTGGACTTCGTAGGTCTTCGACCCGGTCGGGAAGGCGACCTGAAGACCTCGGAGTTGCCTTGGTACGACGTTTCTCCAAAAAAAGGCAGCCGCCAAAAACGCCAAGAAAAGCGGTCCGACCATGTCCAGAGAATACTCGTGGATGACGATTGGTTGGGGGGCCATGTTCATCACTCAGCGGAGGGCGGGACCAACGCAGGCTGACTGATTTTCTCGCTGATTTCGTTCACGAGGTTTGCTACAAAATCGTCCAGTGGAACGCCGGCGACTTGGTCTCCGTTTCTCGCTCGGAGGCTGACCGTGTTGTTTTGACTCTCTTCATCGCCCAGAATCACGAGGTAAGCCGGTTGCAGTTTTCGGTGGTTTCGAATTTTCTTCATGATGTTGTTGTCCGAGTCGTCAACATCGACTCGTACACCGGCGGCCCGAAGAGCCTCGGCCACCTTGGCTGCGTAGGCCTTGTGCTCTTCTCGGATCGTGATGACGTGGCACTGCGTGGGCGTCAGCCAGGTGGGGAATCGACCGGCGAAATGTTCGATGAGCACGCCGCAAAAGCGTTCCATGGAACCAAACGGGGCGCGATGAATCATTACGGGCCGGTGGAGTTCACCGTCGCTGCCCTTGTAGGTTAGGTCAAAACGTTCGGGCAGATTGTAGTCCACCTGGACGGTACCGAGCTGCCACTCTCGCCCGATGACGTCTTTGACAACAAAGTCAATTTTCGGCCCGTAAAACGCCGCTTCACCCTCCTCTTCGGACCACGGGACACCCAGAGACTCTGCGGCCGCACGGCAAGCGTCTTCGGCTTTGTCCCAGCGTTTCGGGTCGCCCACGTACTTCGTTGAGTCAGGGTCTCTCAGTCCGACGCGAACTCGGTACTCCTCCATTCCGAGTTTGTCGAAGATGATTTGCACAAGTTCGATGCAGCCCAACACCTCATCCGCCAACTGGTCTTCGGTCACGAAGAGGTGAGCATCGTCTTGGGTGAATCCACGGACGCGAGTCAACCCTGAGATTTCGCCGGATTGTTCCCATCGGTAGACGGTGCCGAACTCGGCCAGTCGAAGCGGTAGGTTTCGATAGGAGCGCGCTTGGCTTGCGTAGATTTTGACGTGGTGCGGGCAATTCATCGGCTTGAGCATGTACCCATCGATTTCTCCCGATTTCATCATGTTCGAAAGATCACCGCAACTGCACCCTTCGTCGGCCAGTTTGTTCATCAGGTCGCGCTCGACCAGCGGCGGATACTGCGAGTCTTGGTAGTAGGGGAAGTGACCTGAGGTTCGGTAGAGGTCCAACTTCCCAATGTGCGGTGTAAAGACTTGAGAATACCCTTGCCTGCGGAGGTGGTGCGAAATGAAATCTTGCAGTTCCTGGCGCAGGATGGCGCCTCGAGGCGTCCACAAAATAAGCCCCTGACCCACTTCCTCGTCGATGTGGAACAGTTGCAAATCCTTGCCGAGCTTTCGATGATCTCGCTTTTTGGCTTCCTCGAGACGGGTCAGTGTTGCCTTGAGCGCCTCCTTTGTCGGTTCAACCAGACCGTAGATGCGAACCAGTTGTTCCCTGTCCTGATCTCCTCGCCAGTAAGCGGTTGACACCGACGTCAGGCGCACGAACATGAGTTTGGACGTGCTGGGGACGTGCGGTCCGAGGCACAGGTCGTACCAGTCGCCTTGCTTGTAGATGGTCGAACCGTCGCCCGCTTCCAGCTTGTCGTCGATGATTTCCAATTTGTACGGATTTGACTCGAAGTGTTCCCTCAGCGAGGTTGGGTCAAGTTCAACGCGTTCAACCGGCAAATTTCGACGAGCCAGTTCGTGCATTTTCTTTTCGATGGCTTTCAGGTCGCTCTGTGCGATGGGTTCCATGGCAAAGTCGTAGTAGAATCCTCGGTCGATGGCTGGACCGATGGTCGGCAGCGCACCGGGGTAGAGTTCCATCACGGCCTGAGCCAGCAGGTGCGCTGCTGAGTGGCGAAGAATGTGCATCCCTTCGTCGGACGCTGCAGGGATGCCTTCGACGTCGCAGGGTCCATCGAGTACGGTCATCAGATCCCGTTCAGCACCGTTGACCTTTGCCGCAATGCAGCCGTGTTTTTTTCCCAAGGCGTCGGTGACGACCTCGCTGCAAGTGATGCCGGCAGCGTATTCGTTGACCGTTCCATCGGGCAGTGTGACGTGAATCATGCTCATGGCGGCGCACCTCCTCAATGCATTCGGGGTTGAACCATCGCTATGAATCCCGTGGTTTTACCCGTCAACATCGTGCTGGTTCTACCATTCAACATCGAAATCGTCTCCGGGTTCGGCGGGGGGGGATTTCAACACCGATGGTTTGGGTTGATTTTCCGCATCATCGATCTTAACAGACTTCGCTTGGGGTGCCCTGACCTTGATGGATGTTCGATCTTCGATGGCGTCAATTCGCTGGTTGTAGACTTGGGGAACGGTTGACCCTTGCGTCGGTTGGGTGGCGGGTGTTTTCGTTGGCTCGACGTTTATGTTCTCTTCGCCGATTTTTAATTCTGCAAAATCCCGTGCGAGCACGTCGTCGAGGTTTGGCTTGTCGGTAGGTGGCCCCCGCATGGTGGCCCACTGAGCGCAACGCCTCATCAACGCTGGGGTCCGTCGGTGTCTCCGCATCCGGAGCATCCGAGAAGCAGGCCTATTTGAGGGAGAAACCACAGCATCGGCCATGCGCCTCGGCCTCGTTGTCAACCCCGACGCAGGATTGGGTGGGAAATTGGGCTTCAAAGGCAGCGATGGACGGGCAGCGGAAGCCCGAGCTGCTGGAGCAGAAGACCGTGCAGGCCCTCGCATGGCACAGTGCCTTTCCCACCTCTTTACCTTGGTCGCTTCCTCGTTAAATCGTACCAACGTTCGTCTTGAACTCGTCGTTTGGGAGGGCAGGATGGGCGGCGCATGGGTGCCTGAACTCGATGCAGATTCACCCGTGTCCGTTCGATCTGTAGGGTCGACGCCGTCGACCACGACGCCCGAGGACACGACACGACTGGTGGGCGATCTTCTCGAATCAGGGGTTGAGGCCATCGTTTACGCAGGGGGTGACGGCACCACTCGCGACATCGTGAACGCTCTTGAGGCTGCAGGAACGGAGGCAAAGAAGACCGCTGTCATCGGTGTTCCGGGCGGTGTGAAAATGCACTCTGGTTGCTTCGCAACGACGCCCAAAGCAGCCGCTGAGGTGGTCCTGTCCTTTGCCATCGGGGACCTTCGCACGGCGATCACCGAGGTGATGGACTTGGACGAGACGGTCTACGCGAAAGGGGAATGGAAGGTCCGCATGTACGGCGAGGCATGGACTCCGTCGTCGCCCCGATTCATGCAGGGTGCGAAGGAGCAGGTCGAGCGGGTCAGCGAGGAGGACACCATCGAGGGGCTCGCGCATCACGTGGCCACGTTGTTGGAGGACGAGCCCGACCTGATGGTCGTTTGGGGAAGCGGAGGCACATTGCGACGAATGGGCGAGCACCTCAACCTTGACCTCACCCTGCTGGGCATTGATGTCCAGCACGGGCAGACGGTTCACACCGACCTCAACGAAGCCCGCCTCCTCGACGTGATCGGTGCTCATCTTGACGACGGTGAACAACGCCCTCTCCTTCTGTTGCTTTCCCCAATGGGAGGTCAAGGCTTCCTCATCGGTCGCGGCAACCTGCAACTTTCACCCGATGTTTTACGCCTGATCGGCCACGGTAACATTCTCGGAATCGCCACGCCGTCAAAACTCATCGGCCTCGAGGCGGTTCGTATCGACACCGGCGACGACGACCTGGACGCTGAATTTCAGAAAAAACGATTCATCAAAATCCTTCAAGGCTTTCGAACCACACGCCTGATTCGCGTGGCGGAGCTCTGACCATCACCGGTCGTTGACGCGCCGATTGTGTGAAAAAACAGCAGCATGATCGTGTCTTGTTGATTCATAAAGCGTCAATCTACTCACGCGCCATGAAGGGCAGCGCTGTGGTTGTCTTGACCGGTGCAGGGGCCTCCGCTGAATCGGGCATTCGAACCTTCCGAGACAACGACGGTTTGTGGGAAAATCACCGCGTTGAGGACGTTGCTACGCCTCACGCGTGGCAGCAAAATCCCGATGTCGTTTGGCGTTTCTATCAGGCTCGAAGGCGACAACTCCTCGAGGTCGAGCCAAATCCAGCACACCGGGCTTTGGCTCGATTGGCAGAAGGAATGGAGGACTTGACGCTCATCACTCAGAACGTGGACGATCTGCACGAGCGAGGTGGGAGCGCGCAGGTGATTCACATGCACGGACAACTGGTCACGCTGCGCTGCGAGTCCAGCGGTCGGAGCGAACATCGCATGGAGTCCAGCGACCTCGAGGACACCTTCCTGACCTGCTCGTGTTGCGCAATCCCCCAGCGTCTTCGACCTGACATCGTTTGGTTCGGTGAAACACCCCTGCACATGGACACGATTTACCGCACGGTGGATGCATGCGATGTGTTCGTCGTCGTCGGAAGCTCAGGCCACGTTTACCCTGCGGCGGATTTGGTGCGCATCGCTCGAGCAAACGGAGCGCACACGGTGCTGGTGAACGCCGATGCCCCCGTGAACGTCGACGCTTTTGATGAGGTTCATCTCGGGAACGCCGGCGCGCTTTTGCCGGGCCTGGTTGAGGCTTGGCTGGGCGAACGGATCTGAGATGTTCAGCCTTCGCTCACAACAAACACGTGCTCGCAACTCGGGCACTGAATCTGCCCGCTGTAGTTGGAAGGAAACTTGAGTTTTGATCCACACGAC
>MDTE01022279.1_pt1 | contig 13591 bp, 12 predicted proteins | sample 811231 | NCBI WGS metagenome assembly MDTE01 (sample SAMN05326651, study PRJNA326480) | marine metagenome | isolation source: seawater | place: Indian Ocean: Red Sea | collected 2010
AAAGGGACATATCAGAAAGCAAAAAAACCTATATTAATCAATGATTTAAAAATAATTATTAAAGCTATAGATGAAGATAAAAATAAGAATAATAGAGTTAAAAACAAAGCTTTATTGTTAATTGGATTTGCAGGCGGATTTAGAAGATCAGAATTAGTAGCTATTGATATAGATGATGTTGAGTTTGTACCGGAAGGAGTAAAAATCTTTGTTAAAAAATCAAAAACAGACCAATCAGGAGAAGGAATGACCAAGGGCATCCCCTACTTTTCTAGCCCAAGTTACTGTCCAGTAGTATCATTAAAAAATTGGATTGAAGAAGGAAAAATTATTAAAGGAAAAATTTTCGATATGTCTGATAAAAATGTTGCTTTGACAATTAAAAAATATGCTGAAATAGCAGGTTTAGACAAAAAAAAATATTCAGGACACAGTCTAAGATCTGGTTTTGCCACATCAACAGCTGAATTGGGAGCTGAAGAGAGAAGTATTATGGCTATGACAGGACACAAAACAACACAAATGGTTAGAAGATACATTAAAGAAGCTAATTTATTTAAAAATAATGCATTAAATAAAATTAAGATTTAAATGATTAACAAAATTAAAAAAGAATTTGAAAGACTTACAGCTAAAGTTTCTGATAGACTATTTAAAACAACAAAATTTGATCTATATCAAAGAAAATATTCAAATATATATAATAACAAATATGTTTTTTTAAAAAATCAATTTAGCTTAGTACATATACCAAGATCAGGAGGTTCAACCGTACACAGCTATTTATTAGAAAATAGCAAAAATTTTTTTAGCGGAGTACATCATAGCGGGGTATCTCTATTATGCAATCCAAATAAATTTAAATATATAACATCAATTAGAGATCCAATAGATAGAGTACATTCTAGTTATACAATTCAAAAAAAATTTAGAAAACTTCCATTTCATTTACACGCAAAAGAAGGATTGGAGTTTTATCTGATGAAAGATTGGAGAGTAAGGAATGGAATGTGTAAATTCATAAACGGTAATTTAGATTTGGAAATAAATGAAGAATTATTTAATATTGCGAAAAATAATCTTAAAAATTTTTATTTTGTAATAGATTTTAATAATCTCGAGTTAGAGCTTAAGTTATTATCAAAGAAACTTAATATTAAACCTGGTGATATTAAATACATAAATAATTTTATAGCTCAAAAAGATAAATTAGAAAAAAAAGATATAGAATTGATAAGTAAATACAATCAATTTGATATACGATTGTATAAAGAATTTTTAAATTTAAAACAAAGAATTTAAATTAAAATAGTTTTGATAATATTTTTTTAATCTTTTCAAAAATAGAAGCTTTAGGTCTTTCTTTATATAAATAAACTTTACTAGGATTTTTAGATATTACACATATATTCTGATAAAAATTGATATTATTTATTTTTCCATTAAATTTATCTTTTTTATAAAATGGTCGATCATAATTTTCATAGTTTAATGAATCAGTTAAGGATTTTAAAAAATTCATAGAAGTTCCTTTCTTGTTAAGATTTAATCGACTTCCACCATATCTTGGATAATAGGAATAAAGTAAATCTTCTATGAAATACAGTCCGCCATCATTTAGGTAATCAAACAAAAAATTAAAAGACTTTATAACGTGTTTGGAAATATGACTTCCATCATCAATTATTATGTCAAAATATTTATATTTATTTACAATTTTAGTAAGAAATTTTGTATCAGTTTGGTCTCCAAAAAAAAGTTCAACATTTTTAATATCAAGCTTAACAGGTTTAATATCTAAACCAACAATTTTTGAATTCTTGAAATAATCACTCCAAACCTTTAAACTTGGCCCCTTATCAATTCCGATTTCCAATATTTTCAATTCTTTATCTTTAATGTTTTCAAAATATTTTTCATATACATCGATGTAGCCTAATTCATATTTGTTAGCTTTATAAAGTTGTGCGAGGTTTTTGAGATTTGACATTAAACTACCAACCAATCTTTTGGCCAAAAATTTTTATTATTAATAGTAAAATTAGTAAAAAACTTATCAGATGGTCTTAGTATTATTCCTTTTTGATATGAATTTAGCCATGCTCCCCACCAATTAAAAGTTGAGGGTATAACAACAAAATGTTTTGCTTGTGTCATCAAAAATAAATCTAGGTCAATTTGATTTGTAGATACATGCGTAAATTTATTTGGTGGAAAATAATTTTTAAGATCTTCAAGATTGTTTGACCATAAAAAAAATTTTGGATTTGTAATTTTTGAATTAATAATATTTATTGATTTATTAATATATTCAATTTGATCCTTTGTAAAAACAAGTGATTTTTCATCGTCAATTTTAGTAATATTTCTTTTTTTTTCAGAAAAACGATTTTGTCTCACACACAGGCATACAGAATTAGAATTTCTAATATCATTATAATATTTGTTCGATAAAAATGAATTATGATTTTTAAATGTAAATTCTTGCTTTATTTCATTAGTAAATTCAGTAAAATATTTTTCACATTCGAAATGACCTTCCATATATATATCAGACGCAAAACTTGTTTTTAAATAACTTTCGTTAAAGTAAGTAATTTTATTGCGATCTTTCTCTTCTACATAAAAACGTTTTTTATTTTTAAATATATCGATTTTTTTAAGTATTTTTCTGATCAGATATCCATAAAAATCTTTATATTTATATTTATTAGATGCTATTTTTGAAGTGAAATTAAAAATATTTAGATTGTATTTATGAAAATTATTTCTTGCCATATACGAGCTTTCATTGTCTATAAGCAATTCTCTATCCAATCTTCTTGATATAGCATATGCAGAAGCGTACATAAACATTTGATTTCCTAGATTATTTGATAGCCTTAAAACTAATTTATTTTTCATTTTAAAAAATCAGCAATTTTTTCTCTCATTTCAAAAGGGTTTTCTAATATAACCATATGTCCACAATCCTTAATGATATGAGTTTTAGAATTATTTACTAATTTTGAGAATTCTTTCCCCTTCTCTAGTTTTATCATTTTGTCTAATTCGCCAAAAATAAATAGAGATGGGCACATAATTTTTTTTAGAGCATTAATTCCATTTTTGTAATTATTGCAAGCAATTAAGTCTATTGCTAAAACTTCTCTAATTTCTCTTGGGGAATTTAATATCTTTTGTAAAGGATTCCCCCCAATAAATTGTTTTGAATAACCATAACCCCATTTCATCATTAGGTTTAATGATTCAACATCTCCAGCCAAAGCCAAATCTATTAAACTTTTGTTAACTGGTATTTCATAAGATCCAGCAACAAATATTACTTTTTTTACATTTTTTGGATATTTGTAAATGTATTCTAATGCAACTAGACAACCCTGTGAGTGACCCAGCAATATTAAGTCTCGAATTCCAATTTTATTAATAAGTTTTTCTAACCACTCAGCTAAATCTTCAATTGTTTGTAAACTTTTCCCCTCTGAATTTCCGTGTCCAGGCATATCTATAGCAAAAACATTATATCCAAGATCAGTTAAGTACTGGTCTGTAAGTGACCAAACTACATGAGATTGACCACTACCATGCAAAAGTATTACTGTTTGTTTATTTTCATCAAATGATTGTCCTACATCTGAAGAAAATATTTTTGTGTTTTCAACTTCAATAATCAATTTGAATCCATGGCTTAATTTTAATTGACAGAATATTTATTTATCCTGCCAATTTGGTTTTCTTTTATCTAAGAATGCGTTTATCCCTTCTTTTGCATCAATTTTTAACATATTTTCGACCATTGTATTTGATGCATAATCGTAGGCTTCTGATAAAGTCATATTTTTTTGCTTATAAAAGGCTTCTTTACCTATTTTAATAGTCATGGAAGATTTTTTTGATATTTTTAATGCTTTGTCAAACACAAAATCTTTAAGTTTATTATCTGTTACCATTTCATTTATCAATCCAACCTTAGCAGCTTGTTCTGATGAAATTAAATCTCCAGTTAATAACATTTCCATAGAATGTTTGTTTGAAATATTTCTCGACAAGGCTACCATTGGTGTTGAACAGAATAAGCCTATATTTACACCTGGTGTAGCAAATTTAGCAGATTTGCTTGCATACGCTAAATCACAACTAGCAACTAATTGACATCCAGCAGCTGTGGCCACACCTGAAACTTCTGCTATAACAGGCTTAGGATTATTAATAATTGTTTGCATAAGTTTTGAACATTTTTGTAATATTTTCTTAAAATATTTTTTTCCTTTATCAGAATTTTGTCGCGCTTCTTTTAATTGTTTTAAGTCATGACCAGCCGAAAATATAGGTCCATTTGCTGAAATAATTATTACGCGTGTTTTGTTATCTAAAATAGAATGATCTAATGCCTCTTGAATTTTTGTCATCATTTCATCTGACAAAACATTTTGTTTTAATGGATTGTTTAAAATTATTCTTAAAATGCCTGTGTTATTAGAAGATGTGTTCAATATAGTGGAATTTGTTTCGGTGTTCATACAATTTAGTTTATTATAACTTTTACCTCATCAGAAAGAGAATTAGCAATAAAACAATATCTGTGAGCTCTATCCTGTACTTTTTTCATTTCTAAAACATCAACTGAAAAATCATTTGAAAATTTAACTTTAGGATTTAACTCTATTTTAACAACAGACATTTTTCCTTTTGAATTTTTACCCAAAACTGCAATAGCGTTATCTTTATAGCTAGTAATAGGCCACTTCATTTTGGCTGCAAGTGCCAAAAAAGTCATCATATGACAGCTACTTAATGAAGCCGCAAGTGTTTGTTCAGGATTTACATTAAGTTCACTGCCAGCCCAGTCAGGAGCAGAATCTGCTTTAATTTTGATATTTGGAGTAAAATTTATTTCATGTTGATTTGAATATTTTCCAGGCATAATCTCCCCTTTTTGAAGACTCCATGATAAATCAATTGATATTTTTGACATTATAAATATTAGTTAATTGCTTTGGCTTTTTTTCTTAGTTCAAATTTTTGTATTTTTCCTGTTGATGTTTTTGGAAGTTCACAAAACTCTATTTTTTTTGGTACTTTAAACCCTGCAAGACTTTCTTTGCAAAAAGAAATTAATTCTTTCTCTGTAACACTTTTGTCTTTAACTTTTTCAATAAATGCACATGGTACTTCACCCCATTTTTGATCTGGTTTAGCAACTACAGCAGCAATTGAAACCGATGGATGTTTTGCTAAAGTATTTTCAATTTCAATTGAAGATATATTTTCACCACCAGAGATAATTATATCCTTGGATCTATCTTGAATTTTAACATATCCATCCGGATGCATAACCGCTAAATCTCCTGTATGAAACCATCCACCCTTCATTGCATTATCAGTTGCAACCTTATCCTTAAAATAACCTTTCATAACAACATTACCTCTAATCATTATCTCACCTATTGTTTTACCATCTCTTGGAACTTCTTTCATGGTTTTAGGATCCATAATCGTTACACCTTCGGTGTTGGGATATCTAACTCCTTGTCTAGCTTTAATCTCATTTTGTTTTTCCTCGTCATATTTATTCCAAGACTCATTCCATGCACACTGGGTTACATGACCATAGGTTTCAGTTAATCCATAAACATGCATTACTTCAAAACCAAGGTTTTTCATTTTTTTAAAAATTATACTTGGAGGAGGAGCGCCAGCTGTTAAAACGTATACTTTGTGCTTTAATTTTTTTCTATCTGCTTCAGCAGCACCAGTAATCATATTTAATACAATTGGTGCTCCGCCAAAATGTGTAACTTCGTATTTTTCAATCAATTCAAATATTTTTTTAATATTTATATTTCTTAAACATATAGTTCTCCCATTAAGCATTGGGACAGTCCAAGGATAGCACCACCCATTACAATGAAACATTGGAACAACTGTTAAAAAGTTTAATCTATTAGGCATATTCCAAGCCGATGCACTACCGGTCGACATTAAATATGAGCCTCTATGATGATAAACCACGCCCTTTGGATTTCCGGTTGTTCCTGATGTGTAACTTAAAGATATAGCTTGCCATTCATCATCTGGCATTTGCCACGAATAATTTTCGTCACCTGATTTAAGAAACTCTTCATATTCAAGCTCCCCTATTTTACTAAGTTTGTTTTGATCTGCATGTTTATCATTAATATCGATTATAATAATATTTTTTTTTAAAATATCTAAAGCCTTTTTTACTTCGATATGAAGCTGTCTATCAACTACTAAAACCTTAGCATCACTATGATCTAAAATATAAGCAATCGTTTTTGCATCTAATCTTATATTAATTGTATTTAATACAGCGCCAGTCATAGGAACAGAATAGTGTGCTTCGAAAATTTCCGGGGTATTAAATGCTAAAAAAGAAACTGTATCACCTTTTTTAACACCAATTTTTTCTAATGCACTTGCAAATTTTAAACATCTTTTGTAAACATCATTCCATGTATATTTACGATCTTCATAAATAATTGCTTCATAATTAGGGTAAATATCTTTGGCTCTTTGTAAAAAAGATAAAGGTGTTAAAGGAACAAAATTAGCATCATTTTTATCTAAATTTTTATTAAAATGATTCATTTTAGTTAAAATTTGACTTCATCATAGTGTCACTACCGGTAATAGCTGATAAATAATGACTCTGTACTCTAGGTAATATTTTATCAAAATAATATGTGGCTGTATTAATTTTGTCTTCAAAAAAAGTTTTATTATTATTTAAATTTTTAAAGCTAACATTTAAAATTTTTAACCATGAATGTGCTAAAGATACATAGCCAAGAACCTTCAAATAATCATTACAAGCAGAACTTACATCATCTTTTGAATTTTTATTTTTTTCACCAAGCCATAGTGTAAAATTATTTAATAACTCTAGATATTTCTGAAACTTTTGAACAAAAAGAGATAGTTCTTTATTTTTACTGTACTCTTTAATTTCATTTGATATCTGCAAAACATATTTATCAAATATTTTATTATTTAAAATTTTCCTATAAACTAGATCTATAGCTTGTATAGAGTTAGTTCCTTCGTAAATAGGTGTTATTCTATTGTCTCTAAATAGTTGCTCTATACCCTGGTCTTTCGTATATCCATAACCACCAAATACTTGAATAGCGTCATTGGTTATTTCCATACCAATATCTGTAAAAAATGATTTAATTAAAGGTGTCATCATAGAGACAACATCATTTGCGTCATCTTTTATTTTTTTATCTGAATGATTTAAACTTACGTCGATTTGTTGGGATACCCAAAAGGCAAGAGATCTTTGACCTTCTATTAGTGACTTCATATTCATTAGACTTCGCCTAATATCAGCATGTTTGATAATAAAGTCTGCATCATTATTTTTACTATTATTTGCTTTGCCTTGTTTTCTCTCTTTTGCATAAAGTAATGCATTCTGGTAAGCAGTTTCAGAAATTCCAAGTCCCTGGATTCCAACAACTATTCTTTCTAAATTCATCATTGTGAACATAGAGCTTAGACCTTTGTTTTCTGGCCCTATCATATAACCAGTAGCATTTTCAAAATTTAATACACATGTTGGCGATCCTTTTATACCCATCTTTGTTTCAATAGATCCTGTATTAACTCCATTTCGAGGACCAATAGTACCATCTTCGTTAACAATAAATTTTGGCACTAAAAACAAACTTATACCTTTTGTTCCAGGTGGAGATCCTGGAATTCTAGCTAAAACTAAATGGATAATATTTTCTGTTAAATCATGATCGCCAGAAGTTATAAATATTTTTTGTCCAGATATTTTAAATGAATTATCTTTTTGTTTAACCGCTTTTGTTTTAAGTAATCCTAGATCTGTACCACAATGCGACTCTGTAAGGCACATAGTTCCGCTCCATTTACCCTCAACAATTTTAGGAAGAAATTTATCTTTAATTTTTTGATCAGCATGATGAAGAATACAATTATATGCGCCAATACTTAATTCACTATATAATTTAAAAGACAAGCTTGCTGAGGATAACATTTCTTCAAAAAAGGTACTTACGGTTTTGGGCATTCCTTGTCCTCCATATTTGGGATCACAAGATAATGATGTCCAGCCGTCTTCGATAAATTTTTTATAAGCTTCTTTATAACCTGGCGGTGATCTAACAACTCCATTTTCGTACACACATGGTTTTTCATCTCCAATTTTTGCTAAAGGCAAAACAATTTCTTGATTAATTTTTGCAGCTTGCTCAAGTATATCTTTAACTAATTCTGAATTAATTTCCTTATATTTTTCAATTTCGTTATAATTTTTGTTATCTTTTAAATGATCAAACAAAAACATCATTTCTTCTACTGGTGCATTATATGTAGTCATTTAATTTATTAATGGTTTACCTGTTTTTAATGTGTGTTTTATTCTTTTTTGAGTATTTTCTGTTTGCAATAATTTCATAAAGCTATTTAATTCTAATTTATACATCTGCTCTTCACTAATTTCCTTATCTAAATTTGTATCTCCTCCACTTAAAACATATGCTAATTCTTTACCAACTACCATACCATGATCCAATATTTTTTTACTATTATACAAATCATCAAGAATTATTTGCATTTTTTGCCTAACTTGTTCACCAGATAATTTAAAATTGCATTTACTTGGGGGTTTAAAATTTTTATTTTTTTCGATAATAGATCTAGCAAAAGGCAATAGATTATTTCTATTGATTATTACTTCATGATTTTTATCTAAAAACAACATTGGTTGAGCCTGTTGAGGTGAAGTGGCTGTTTTGGCATAGCCTATAATGTCAAAAACTTTTAATGATGCATAATCAGGGTCTTTTTGAGCATTATTTGTTTGCGTCCATCTCCATAAAAGTTCTTTACACCCTCCTCCAGCTGGTACTAAACCTACTATAGTTTCTACCAAACCCATGACAATGTTTGTATGTGATACAACATAATTACTTTGCAACAAAACTTCCTCGCCTCCCCCTAATGCCAATCCTGAAGGTGCAGATATAACAGGGTTATCACAATATTTTAAATGTTTGCATGTTTCTTGAAAATATTTAATAAACTTTTCAACAGATTTTAAATCATTTTTCAAAACAAAATTCATTACATAATTTAGGTTAACTCCTGCAGAAAACTGCATACTTTCATTAATAATAATCAATGGTTTATCAGTTGCATTCATTAAAGCATTCATAGAATTATAATCTAGAGCGTTAGCCTTTGTTTTAAATTCTACAATATTAAAATCTTTAAATCTAAAAATTTCAGCCGACTCATTCTTGTCAACTTTTAAAACTAATTTTTTTATTTTTCCTAATGTTTGAATATTTGTATATTTTTGTCTTTGATCATAAAAATTGTTTAAGCCTTGATTTTTTAAATTTTCTAAAAAAGAGTTTTTATTAATATTATCAATTTTTGTAAAAAAATTCTTTAGTCCAATGGACTCTAGCATTTCAAAAGGGCCCATAGACCAATTAAATCCAAGTCTTAAAGCTTCATCGATATCATTATATTCTTTTGTTATTTTTGGCACTAAAGATGATGAATATAAGATAATTTTTGAAATGACAGACCAAGCATATTTCCCATATTTATCATCTCTATTTATTAATTTTAAAAGATCAACTTTATCAATTTTTAGATCAATTTTTTTTGATGGAAAATATTTATTTTTATTTAAATCTAGTGCTTCTAAAACTTTTTTTCCATCCGATTTATTAATTCTGTAAAATCCACCCTTACCTTTTCTTCCTGTATAACCTGTATCAATTAATTTATTAATTATAGGTAAACCCTCGACTACTTTTTGAAATTCATCATTATTATCCAATTCTTTTTTAAAACTCTTTAAAACGTCCGACATTAAATCTATTCCGATTAAATCATATAAAGCAAAAACGCCTGTTTTGGGAATGCCCATTGGTCTTCCAAAAACTGCATCAGCTTCTTCAATTGTTAAATTCATCTTAATAGCTTCAGTCATAGCTATTTGCATAGCATATACTCCAATTCGATTTCCTAAAAAACCTGGTGTATCTCCACATATAATTACACCCTTGCCTAAATTTTTCTCACAGAAATCTTTTAATAAATCAATTTTTTTTTTATCATTATTATTTTCTCTTACAATTTCTAGAAGACCCATATATCTAACAGGATTAAAAAAATGTGTTATACAAAAGTCTTTTTTGTCTGCGTCAGTTAGTTTTTCAGATAGTATTTTTAGAGGTATTGTGGAAGTATTTGACGAAACAATAGAATTTTTTTTTCTTTTTTTAAATATTTGTTCATAAATTTTATGTTTAACATCTATTCTCTCAACAACAGCTTCGATAATCCAATCTGCATTACTAACATTTATGAAATCTTCTTCGATATTTCCTGTTTTTAAACTGCTTATTTTAGATTTATCAAATAGAAGAGGAGGACGAGATTTTAATATTTTTTCTTTTGCTTTTTCAGCAATTTCGGTTTTTAAATCAAGTAATACAACAGGTATATCTGCGTTACATAGATGAGCGGCTATTCCACTGCCCATTGTTCCAGAACCTATAATAACAACTTTTTTTATATTCATAAAAATGGTCGGGGCGGCAGGATTTGAACCTGCGACCCTCTGGTCCCAAACCAGATGCGCTACCAGACTGCGCTACGCCCCGTTGTTCAAATTTATAGAGTATATATACAGTATAAACATTATAATAAATAATAAATTTATTTATTTGTAAAATTTTTTTATAAAATTTACTACTCGCTTAGCCTCATTTATAGGCATATAAGGGTACAGGGGTAGACTGAGACATTCTTTAGCCCATCTTTCAGAATTAATTAACTTAATTTTTTTGATTTTATTTCTTAAAGCGCCTGATTTATTTAAACTGTATGGATAATGAAACTGTATTGGTATTTTATTTTTTAATAAAAATTTTGCAAGTTTGTCTCTATTTTTAACTCTAATTACATACAAATGTCTAGCGGATCCAGGATTTGATTGAGTTATTTTAATTTCATTTATCAATGATAAATTATCATCATAAAATTTTGATATCTTTCTTCTATAATCATTGTGTTCATTAAGATATTTGATTTTTTTTAATAATATTGTGGCCTGAATTGTATCTAATCTACTATTTAACCCTTCAACATCATGTACGTTTTTTTTAATTGAACCCAAATTTCTTAAAATATAAATTTTTTTACATAATGATTTGTTGTTTGTAGTGACAATCCCCCCGTCTCCATATGCTCCTAAATTTTTTGACGGATAAAAACTATAGCAAGAAATATCTGCGTATTGATGATTTCTTTCTTTTTTACAACAGATATCATTATAAGATTGACCACACTCATAACAGCTATAAGCCAAATGAGATTGAGCACTATCCTCAATTATAAAAATTTTTTTTCCTATAATTTTTCTAAGTAATTTAATATTAACTTTTTGGCCATATAAATTAACAGGAATTACAACCTTTGTATTCTTTGTCAATTTTTTTTTAATACCATCAATTGAAATAAGACCGGTTTCATTATCGATATCAGCAAATACTATTTTGTTATTATTTAAAGCAGCACTTAGTCCAGTAGATATATATGACATGCCAGGAATAATGATCTCATGTTTTTTTTTAAGATTAAGAGATTTAATTGCCAAGATAAGGGCATCTGTGCCAGTAGCACAACCCACAGCATATTTTACATTAGACATTTTAGAAAATATTTTTTCGAATTTTTCAACATTTTTTCCTAAAATAAAATCACCATTTTTTACAGTTTTTAAAATAGATTTATTTATTGAATTTTGTATTTTCTTAGTAAATGGATTAACGTTAGTAAATTTCATTTTATCCTAATTTTTCAAGAGTCTTAGTAATATTAATATTTAAATTATTTATAAAAATTTTGTTTGTTTTATTTGTTATTGATTTCTTAATATAATCAACAAGATTAGATAGTGGTTCGGATATATCTATTTCTGGTATTTTGATATTATATTGTGAATTGCCTTTCCTTTTTTTAATAAAAATTTTGATTTTGTATATAGGTTCGTTTTCATCACAATAGATAATAGCTTTTTTAAATTTGAATTTTATTAATCTTACCTTAATAGGTGAAATCCATGAATTTTTAATAAATACATTAATGTTGTTTTTGTAGACTAAGTTGAGATAAGCGGTATCAACTAAAGAATTTTTAAGTGTTTTGATTTTTAATGAACTAGTTTTTTTAGGATTTTTATTTAATAAATAATAAAGAATTGATATATCGTGTACGGCAAGGTCCCAAATAACATTGGAGTCATTTCTCACGGGTGCTTGCTCTCTAAATGACTCAATTTCAATTAAATTACCAAATTTTTTAGTTTCAATTATTTTCTTTATATAATTTATAGAACCCGAAAATAAAAAAGGATAATCGACAAATAAAAGTTTTTTACTTTTCTTTGATATTAATTCTAATTTTTTTACTTCCTTTAATTTTAATGACAATGGTTTTTCAATCAAAACATTGGTATTTTTAAGAAAGTATTTTGCAATAACAAAATGAAATTTTGTTGGTGAAGCTATCACAATTAAATCAACGTCACTTTGATTGATCAATTTATAATTATTTAATAGTTTGCACAATGGATGATCTATTTTGGCTTTTTGTAAATTTTTATTTGACTTATCTATAATATATTTAATATTAAAAAAATTTGAATTTTGAAAGTTTCTGGCTAGTTTTGGCCCCCAATATCCATAACCGATTATTGCAACATTATACATTATAAATAGTTTAGTTTTATTTTTTTGTTAAAGAAAATTGATTTTTTAATTTTCTTTCCTTTATAAACGGGATATTGAAATGCAGGAAAAATCAAAGATCTTATTAAATTATGTGTACGCATTTTATTATCAATTTTTTTAATATTTATTAAACTCTTATAATTAACACTTTCTCTACTAAAATAAGAGCCTTTTTTCAAATTTTGTTTTTTTAACTTGTAATTTCCTTTAATAATTTGATTAAAGTTTTTTTTAAAAAGTATAAAAGAATAATCCATAAGTCTCAGATAATTTTGATATGCTGTATCATCAAGCTTAATTTTAAAAGTTATTTGATCTAATATAGCTCCCGTATCAATTCCCTTGTCAATTTTATGCAATGTAACACCAGATATTTTTTCTCCATTCAGGATTTGATAAAAATTTGTGTGACAACCTCTATATTTCGGTAATAGACTAAAATGAAAGTTGAACAAATTATTTGATTTAAATGATTTATTTTTAAGCAAATGCTCATATTCAAGAGAAAATAAAAATAAATTTTTAATTTTATATAAATCTTTAACTTTTAGAATTTTTATTTTTTTTTTAGAACAATATCTTTTAAAGGATTTTTGCCAACTATCTTTTCCGTTATCAGAGTTATTTGTTAACGAAACAATATTAAATTTTTTTTTTTGATTAATAACAAATTCAAGTGCTTTAATTGCGCATTTGTTTTTTCCTGCAATACAAATAGTTTTAATATTTGTCCCATACATAATTAAATTTTTTTTCAAAGTTTAATGATTTATTTAAAATAT
>MDTE01140042.1_pt1 | contig 13591 bp, 17 predicted proteins | sample 811231 | NCBI WGS metagenome assembly MDTE01 (sample SAMN05326651, study PRJNA326480) | marine metagenome | isolation source: seawater | place: Indian Ocean: Red Sea | collected 2010
CAAGGTGGACCTCTAATGCATGTAATAGCAGGTAAAGCTGTTGCTTTTGGTGAAGCTCTAAAACCAGAATTTAAAGAATATATAAAACAAGTTATTAAAAATGCTCAAACTCTAAGTCAGACACTAGTAGACGGTGGTCTAAAGATTGTTTCTGGTGGCACAGACACGCATCTAATATTGGTTGATTTAACACCAATGGATCTGACAGGTGATGCTGCTTCAACAAGTCTTGAAGAGGCGCACATTACGTGCAATAAAAATGGAATACCTAAGGACCCTAAACCCCCAAAAATTACTTCAGGAATCAGGTTAGGAACCCCAGCAGCAACTACAAGAGGTTTTAAAGAAAGAGAATTTGAAACCGTTGGAAATCTAATACTTGAGACGTTATCCGGTTTAAAACAAAACCCTAACGATAATAGAAAAGTCGAAAAAATAGTAAAAGAGAAAGTAATAGATCTCTGTAATCAATTTCCAATTTATAATTAGGTATTGATATGAAGTGTCCTTTTTGTGGAAATAATGATACTCAAGTTAAAGACTCCCGTGCCACAGAAGATAACTCTGCGATAAGAAGAAGAAGATTCTGTTCAGCATGTGGAGCGCGTTTTACTACATTTGAACGTATACAGTTGCGTGAATTGACTGTTCTTAAAAAATCTGGAAAGAAAGTTCCTTTCGACCGCGACAAACTTGAAAGATCAGTTCAAATAGCCCTTAGAAAAAGACCTGTTGATAATGATAGAGTTGATCGAATGATAAGTGGCATTGTTAGGAGAGTTGAAAGTCTTGGTGAAACTGAAGTTTCTTCAGATGTGATAGGTGAAATAGTAATGGAAGGATTACAAAGCATTGACTCAGTTGCATATGTTCGTTTTGCATCTGTATATAAAAATTTCCGTGAGGCAAAAGATTTTGAAGAATTTTTAGGTGTGATTTCTTCTACAGAAGATTAGGTTTACCCTTGAGCGAAAAAAATTACTTAAGAATTACTGAAAGAATGGCACTCAGAGCTGTTGGTACAACAAACCCAAATCCCCCCGTAGGAGCGATAATTGTAAAAAATGGAATTATTCTATCAAGAGGCTGGACTCAACCAAAAGGAATACCTCACGCTGAAATTCATGCAATCAATCAAATTAAAAATAAAAGGGAAATTAAAGGAGCAAGTTTATATTGCACACTAGAACCATGTTCACATAAAGGTAAGACTCACCCCTGTGTTGATAAAATTATAGATTTAAAATTTTCTAAAGTGATAATTTCCCAAGTGGATCAGAACCCACTAGTTAATAGTAATTCGATAAAGAAGTTAAAGTTAGCTGGTATTAAAGTTGTTGTTAAAAATTTTGGTAACCAAATAAAAGATATAAATAATGTATTCTTTAAATCACTAAATAAAAAAAAACCTTTTATAACACTTAAAATCGCCTCGACCGCAGATGGTAAAATTGCGACAGATTTATATGAAAGTAAATGGATAACTAATTCAATTTCTAGAATGTTTGGCCATAAATTTAGATCTTTGAATGAATGTATGATTGTGGGAACAGGTACAATTAAAAAAGATAATCCTGCTCTAGATTGCAGGCTTGATGGATTAGGAAATAGATCACCTGATATATTTATTTTAGATAGAAAACTTACTTTAAATAGAAATTTAAAAATATTTAATAATAAAAATCGTAAAATTTTTGTCTTTTATTCTAATAAAATTAATAAAAAAACTGTTAAATCAAAAAACATTAATCATATAAAAATTCGAGAGGTGAATAATGTATTAGATATACTGACTATAATAAAAGAAATATCGAATTTAGGTTATATGAGAATTTTAGTTGAAGGGGGTGCGAAATTGTCAGCTTCTCTTTTAAGAGAAAATCTAATTGATGAAATTATTTGGTTTAGAGCGAGCAAAATAATGGGAAGTAATGGTATTCATGCCTTCTCAGATTTGAATATAAAAAATATTGACCGATTAAAAAAATTCAAATTAATTAATACTAAAACAATTGATAATGACCAATTATCTGTTTATAGAAAAAAGTAATCAATGTTTTCAGGAATAATAGAAAATAAAGGTGTTGTAAAAGACTTTATCAAACGTAAAGATTATCAGCTTGTACTAGACACAGATCTAAACTTTGAAGATATTAAAAAAGGAAGTTCTATTTGCTGCAATGGTGTCTGTTTAACTGTAACGTCTAAAAAAAGATTAGCAAAAAAAACAAAAATCAGCTTTGACGTTTCAGAAGAAACTGTAAGTTGTACAAATTTTAACCAAATAAAAAAAGGCGACTTGATTAATATCGAGAAATCACTCAGAGTTGGAGATGAGATTAGTGGTCACTTTGTTTTTGGGCATATTGATGAAACTGCTGAATTAGTATCAATAAAAAAAATAAGTGGCTCTTATGAGTTAATTTTTAAGATATCAAAAAAAATTAAAAAATTCGTTGCAAAAAAAGGTTCAGTCGCAATAAATGGCATTTCTTTAACTATCAATAGTGTAAAAAAAGATAAAATTAGTCTTAATATAATACCCTATACATGGAACAAGACCAATTTAAGCAAATTAAAAAAAGGCGAAAGAATAAATCTTGAAGTTGATATGCTTGCGAGATATGTTACGCAAAATCGTTGAAGCTTAAAACCTATGAGTGATGAATTTATATCAACTATTGAAGAAATAATTGAAGACCAAAGGTCAGGTAAAATGGTAATTATGGTCGACGATGAGGATCGTGAGAATGAAGGAGATTTAATTATTCCAGCCTCAAAAGTAGATGATAAAGCAATAAATTTCATGGCGACTTATGGAAGAGGATTAATTTGTTTATCGCTTACCGAAGACAGAGTTAAAGAATTGAATTTACCGCTTATGTCACAAAATAATGATTCACGTGACTCAACTGCATTTACAATATCAATTGAGGCAAAGGAGGGTGTTACAACGGGCATTTCAGCACAAGATCGAGCTGTAACAATACAAACAGCAATTGATCAGAACAAAACGAAAAAAGACATCATGAGTCCAGGGCATGTCTTTCCATTAGTTGCTAGAGACGGAGGAGTATTAATTAGAGCCGGTCACACCGAAGCATCAGTTGATTTGGCAAGACTTAGCGGACATGTTCCAGCGGGGGTTATATGTGAAATTATGAATGATGATGGCACAATGGCAAGAGTGCCTGACCTTATAAAATTTTCAAAAAAACATAATATTAAAATAGGTAGAATTGTTGATTTAATTTCACACAGAAGAGATAAAGATAAATTCATAAAAAAAACTTACGATTCAGAAATAAACCTTGTTTCAGGTGGTAAGTTTAATATCAAAATATATGAGTCAATATATGATGGAACAGAGCAAATAGTTCTATCAAAAGGAGATGTAAGTAATGGTAATCCAATAATGGTGAGAGTGCATGTGACAGACTATTTTGATAATTTATTCGGAAATTACGGAAGCGATGATGACTCTTTACATAAAGCCATAAAAATAATTGAAAATGAAAAAAGAGGTATTTTAATCTTAATAAGAGATACTGGTAAATCAATAATTAATAATTTAATTACCAATCAGCCAAATTTAAGTAATCAAGTACAAACCAAAAATGATGAGTTAAGAATTTATGGCATGGGCGCGCAAATTTTGTCCGAGATTGGAGTAAAAGAAATTGTATTACTTACAAATACTGAATGGAAATTCATTGGCTTAGATGCTTTTGATATAAAAATTATCGATACCAAAATTCTAAATGCTATAAATGTCTAAAAAATACAAGTTTTTAATAGTCGCTTCAACCTTTTATCCCAAAATAACTTATGGACTTTTAAAAGGTGCAACCACTGAATTGGAAAGACATAAATTTAATTATGATGTATTTGAAGTAAAAGGTTCTTTAGAGATCCCTGTACAAATTTCTATTCTTCTTAAGAGAAAAAAATATGATGCAGTTATAGCTGTTGGTTGTATTATTAAAGGTAAAACAGATCACTATGAGTTTATTGCAAGTGCGATTACGAATTCTTTACTATCAATCTCTGTCAATCATAGAGTTCCGGTTTCAAATACAGTTCTGACTTGTTCAAGTATAAAACAAGCAACAGAGAGATCTTCAAAAAAGCTTAATAGAGCTAAAGAAGCAGTTTTAGCAGCCATATCTGTTCTGAATAATTAAAATATAATGTCTAATATAAAATCATATCAAAGGCTATTAGCTGTACAGGCTCTATATGAAGCTGCTATTAATAAAAAAGTATTTGATGCTTCCTTTAATGAGATAATTCAACATATTATAGAAAACGGTGATTATAAAAATAAATTCAACAATTCAAAACTTTTGCTAACTAAAGAAATTTGCAAAGGTGTATTATCAAACTTTAAAAAAATAGATTTAATTTTACAAAATTCACTTACTAATAAAAGTAAACTTCAATCATTTGATAAGTTGCTTCTATCCATTTTGAGATGCGCAATTTTTGAGATTGCTATTAAAAGAGAAATCTCAAAAAAAATTGTTATTTCCGAGTATTTATTGATATCAAACCATTTTTTTGACAATAGAGAAGCTATACTTTTAAACGGAGTGCTTGATAATCTTAGAGAAATATAGAATAAAATAAAAGTTGCATATTTATGTAATTTTTGGCATTTTCACCAGCATAAATGAAAAATTAAGGGCACAAATTATGAGTATATTAAATTTAATTATTTTCTCCGGTATTTTATCAATCATCTATGGATTTTGGGCTGGAAATTCAGTACTAAAATCAAATGCCGGCAGTGATAAAATGCAAGAAATTTCCTCTGCAATTCAAATTGGTGCTCAAGCATATCTTAATAGACAATACACAACAATTGCAATTGTAGGCGCTGTAATCTGCGTTCTTTTATATTTATTTTTTAGAGATTTCTGGGTCGTTGGCGGCTATTTGATTGGGGCAATTCTATCTGGTGCAGCAGGTTATATTGGAATGATAATTTCTGTTAGAGCCAATGTAAGGACAACTCAAGCAGCTAGTGAAAGCCTGAGCAAAGGACTTAATGTTGCCTTTAAAGCAGGTGCAGTGACTGGGATGTTAGTTGCAGGTTTAGCATTACTATCTATTTCTGTTTATTATGCAATTTTAGATTTTTATTCTGTATCAGATTCAACACTTAAGCATGCATTAGTTGCTTTGGGTTTTGGAGCATCACTCATTTCGATTTTTGCAAGACTCGGGGGTGGTATTTTTACCAAAGGAGCTGATGTTGGAGCTGATCTAGTTGGTAAAGTCGAGGCAGGAATACCTGAAGATGATCCAAGGAACCCTGCAGTGATAGCTGACAATGTAGGGGACAACGTAGGTGATTGTGCCGGAATGGCGGCAGATTTATTTGAAACCTATGCAGTAACAATTGTTGCAACAATGGTTCTAGCGACAATATTTTTTGCTGGTGAGACTGCCTATATGATGACAATTTATCCAATGGCGATTGGAGGCAGTTGCTTAGTTGCCTCGATAATAGGAACTTTTTTTGTAAGACTTGGTTCCTCCCAAAGCATAATGGGCGCTCTGTATAAAGGTTTTATTGCATCAGCTATACTATCTTTAATATTTATTTATCCTGTAACACAAGTTGTATTAGGGGACATGTCAAAAGAATTTACATTTGGAAACACCAAATTTACTGGAACTTCATTATATATATGTTCCATTATTGGTATAGTGATAACAGGGCTTTTAATTTGGATTACCGAGTATTATACAGGAACGAATTATAGACCAGTTCAAAGTGTTGCAAGGGCATCAACAACCGGACATGGTACAAATGTAATTCAAGGACTAGCTGTCTCAATGGAGGCGACAGCCCTTCCAGCGCTAGTAATTGTCATTGGTATAGTAATGACTTTCCAGTTAGCTGGTTTATTTGGAATAGCAATTGCAGTGACCGCTATGCTTGCGCTTGCAGGTATGGTTGTAGCATTAGATGCTTATGGTCCGGTCACCGATAATGCAGGGGGAATAGCTGAAATGTCAGATCTAGATGAAAACGTGAGAAAAACAACTGACTCATTGGATGCAGTAGGAAATACAACAAAAGCTGTTACGAAAGGGTACGCAATTGGATCAGCTGGATTGGGAGCTCTAGTTTTATTTGCTGCTTATGTTGAAGACTTGAAATTGATAGATAGTTTAACCCCCAACTTCAGTCTTGAAAATCCCTATGTTGTGGTGGGTCTATTAATTGGTGGATTGTTGCCATATCTTTTTGCGTCAATGGGAATGATGGCAGTTGGAAGAGCAGGCGGAGCTGTCGTAGAAGAAGTAAGAAAACAGTTCGCGGATAATCCTGGAATTATGACTGGAGAGTCTAAACCAGATTATTCTAGATCAGTAGATATGCTCACTAGATCAGCGATTAAAGAAATGATCATTCCGTCTATGCTTCCAGTCTTGTCTCCGATTATACTATTTTTAATTATATCAATAGTTGCAGATCAGAATGCAGCAGTATCTGCAGTAGGTGCCATGCTGCTTGGTGTAATCGTGACGGGAATATTCGTTGCCATTTCAATGACAGCAGGAGGTGGTGCATGGGATAATGCAAAAAAATATGTTGAAGATGGAAATTTTGGCGGTAAAGGATCTGAAGCTCATAAGGCTGCTGTCACTGGTGATACTGTTGGAGATCCATATAAAGATACTGCTGGACCAGCAGTAAACCCCATGATTAAAATTACTAACATTGTAGCGCTATTATTATTAGCAGCTTTATAAAAATTAACTTACTGGCCTCTTGTAAAAGCGTCATACAATTGGTCAGTAATTCCATAAGCGTCTCTTCTAACTTTTGTTCTATCTGGTGAAAAAGCAATTTTATTAAAATTTTCTTTTGATAAAATAGTTTTGCTTATCAAGGTTTCATTTTCATCAAAAACAAATCTAATTATATTTTGAAATAAAAGTTCATCTTCATCGAATACTTTTTTCTCTTTTAAAGATAATAAATATATCCAAACATGGTCAACATCATGAATTTCAATTGAAGGTGAGCCTAGTGTATTAAATATTTCATTTTTTGTTGTTTTATTGCTTTGAAATTTTGAAATTTGATCCGAGGAAATGAGAAAATCATCAAGAAGATATCCATGTTGCTTATTTATCGGAGAACAACTATATAAGATAGTTATTAAAAACAAAAAAAATAAATACTTAGGCATTCAATGTTATTTAAAAATAAAGATAATCTAATAGATCAAATTTATCAGAATATAGTCAAAATATCGAGATCAAAGTTTTTCTATATAGATTATAATTTAGAGGATAGTTTTGAAACAAGGTTTGATTTAATCATATTTCATTCTTTTATGATTTTCTACTTCTACAAAAGTAAGAAAATAAATAATTCCAATATTTCACAAAGCCTTTTTGATTATATGTTTAATGATTTTGAAAATAATTTAAGAGAAATGGGATTTGGTGATATCGCAGTAAATAAAAAAATGAAAATTTTTGTACGGGCTTTTTATGGCAGAATATCTCAATATAGTATAGGCCTAGATAAAGTTAAAAATGAAGGTGATAAAACGTTGATTAACAAAACAATCTTAAATAATATATTCAAAGGTACAACCTCAGATCCTAGATATGTAGATATGTTTGTAAATTATATCATAAATAATGTTGATTATTTTGAAAGTAAGTCTGAGGAAGAAAATATAAAATTAAATTTTCAATTTATAGATTTTAGTTAGTATTTTGGAAAAGTCTTTCAAATTAGCTGTAGACATGCTGGGAAGTGAAACAAAAACTCATGAAATATTGAAAGGTTTAGAACAATCATTTTTAAGAAATATAAATTACAGATTCCATTTTTTTGGAGATAAAAATATAATATCAAAAAAACTTAAAAAATTTAAAAAACTTGAAGAAGTAACTGAGATAACAAATTGTTCTGACATTATAACCATGGACGATAAACCGTCTGAAATTATTAAAAATAAAACTTCATCTAGTATGTTTATGGCTATAAAATCAGTTGAGGAAAAAAAATCAGACGCGATTCTTTCTTTTGGCAATACTGGGGCATTGATGACGCTTTCATTGCTAAATATTAAAACTATGAATGAAATAAAGCGCCCATCTATAGCTTCAATTTGGCCCAATATGAAAGGAGAGTCTATAGTATTAGACCTTGGTGCAAATACGAAATTGAGTACTAGATATCTAATTGATAATGCAATACTTGGCTCATGTTTAGCTTCAATTTTACTCAAAATAAAAAAACCCTCAATAGGTATACTTAATGTTGGCAGTGAAGACATCAAAGGGAACGATGAAATTAAAAATGCTGCAGATCGATTAAAAGAATTGGATGCTGCAAATTTGATAAATTATCAAGGCTACATAGAGGGAAACGATATTTCTTATGGAAAAACAAGTGTAGTTGTCACAGATGGATTTACTGGAAATATTGCACTTAAAACAGCAGAGGGCACTGCAAAGCTATTTCAAAGCCACTTGAATAGTGCTTATAAAAGCTCCATTATATCAAAAATTGGTTATATATTATCATCTGTTTCATTGAAGTCAGTGAAAGAAAGATTGGACCCTAGGGTTCATAATTGTGGCATATTTATGGGATTAAATTCTTTAGTGGTAAAGTGCCATGGCCAATCAGAGCACAAGGGTGTTTCATATGCCTCAGATATTATATATTCCCTGCTAAAAGATGATGTAAACGAGAGAATTAAGAAATCAGTATTTAAAATTCAAGAGAAGATAGTATTTTGAATATAAAAAAAATTAATTAATTTATTGTTATAAACTATTTATTTAATATAATTTTTAGCATGGATAAGACTACTACTAGATCTTCATTAAGCGAAGCAGTATTTAAGAATGTTGGTCTTTCCAGGAATGAATCAGCCACACTTGTAGACTCTGTTTTTGGAGAAATACTTAAAAGTTTAATTCAAGGCAACGATGTAAAAATTTCCTCCTTTGGTACTTTTGTCGTCAGGCAAAAGAAGGAGAGAATAGGTCGAAATCCCAAGACTGGGGAAGAGGTGCCTATAACTGCTCGTAGTGTAGTTACCTTTAGAGCATCAAACGTATTAAAATCAAAAGTAAACCTTAAAAATAAATCTAATTTGAAGGAGTTTAATCAATGAGTTCGAAATCTCCTGAAGCGTTTAGAACAATAAGTGAGGTATCAAAAGATCTTTCTTTGCCTCAACATGTATTGAGATTTTGGGAGACAAAGTTCATTCAAATAAAACCAATTAAAAGAGGTGGTGGTCGCAGATATTATAGACCTGAAGATATAAAGTTATTAAAGGGCATTAAGAGTCTATTATATAATGATGGTTATACTATTAGAGGCGTTCAAAAAGTAATAAAAGAAAATGGTACAAAGAAATTACTTAATGTAGAAACTGAAAATAAAGCCTTTACAGAACCTGAAAAAAATAATAATGATGCAACCGGTGAGTCTTTATCTCAACATTCTATAAGCGAGTCAAAACGTAAAAAGCTAATGAATGTTTTAAATGATTTGGTTTCACTTAGAAAAAAATTAGATAACTAAACAATGGCAAAAAAATCTACAGTTAAAGTTCGCCTAGTTCCAGAAGAAAAAACTGATAGTAAATTTTATTATTACGCTAAAAAACCTACGTCAGGATTGAAAGCTAAGGATAAACTAAGAATGAAAAAATATAATCCTGCATCAAAAAAACATGAGTGGTTTGTTGAAAAGAAACTACCACCACATAGTAAGTAATTATTTTTTAAAATTTTTCTTTTCATAATCAATAAAGTTTTTAATAATTGACATCCAAATACTACTAATTAATTTTGGATTGGCACCCATTCTTTTTGATTGCTTAGTTACTTTTCTTTTAATCTGATTTATTCTTTTTAAATCTACTATCTCAGATTTTTTTGTTTTAAGCTTAAGCGCCATACTTACTAATTGAGACCTCTTAACCATCAAAGGTAATATTTTTGAGTCAATTTTGTCTATTTTTCCTCTTATTTCTCTCATTTGAATAGAGTTGTTCTTTTTTTTTATCATCTTTTTTTAAACGGTTTTAAAATATACATTGAAGGAAAAACCCAGATAATACCGAGAATAAAGTAAACTATAAATTCTATGAGCCAATTATTAAAGTTGATTTTCACCAAAAAAGCCATAATTAATAAACAGTATAAAAACATCATTAAAATAAATAAAATTACACTGAGTAACTTTTTTGTTTTTGTCATGCTAAGTATTTAATAATTATGACTGCGAAAATCAACATATTTTCGATATGGCTCTTATCTCTAACATTGTCTATTTGTGCAATAATTCTTATTGGCGGCTACACTAGAATATCAGACTCAGGCCTATCAATAACAGAATGGCTGCCAATTACAGGTGTTATGTATCCGCTTAGTGAAGCCCAATGGCAAATAGAATTTGGCAAATACCAAAAAATTGATGAATTTATGCTCGTAAACAGTTCTATGACACTTACTGAATTTAAATTTATATATTTTTGGGAGTGGTTTCACAGATTTTTTGCAAGACTAGTAGGCCTATTATACATAGTTCCACTTATTTATTTTCTTATAAAAAATAAAATTCAAAGAAATTATTTAGTAAGAATACTATTAATTGGCCTTTTATTAGCAACACAGGCAGTGATTGGATGGTATATGGTCAAAAGTGGCTTAGTAGGAAGGGTAGATGTTAGTCAATATCGTTTAGCTATGCATCTCACTATGGCATTTATCATCTTAGGAATTACGTTTCAAATTTATCTAGATGAAAACTTAAAATTTACTGATAAAAAAAGTTTTTATTACAAAAAAAATAATAAATTTATATTTTTGTTATTATTATTTTGTATTTTTCTACAAATAGCTTATGGAGCTTTTGTTTCAGGTACTCACTCTGGATTATTGTTTAATACTTGGCCTATGTATAATGGTAATATTTTTCCCTATATAGAAAACAATACCCTGAGAGGTTTTATTAATTTTTTTGAAACAAAGGAATATATAATTTTTGTTCATCGAACTTTTGCATTGTTTGTCCTTTTGCTAGTTATCTATGTTAATTATATCTTCTATAATGAAAAAACTGTAATTAAAAAAAATTACTTACTGATAGCTCTAAATTTATCATTTTTAATTCAGGTTTTGCTTGGGATATTAATGACCTTTCAAAACATTCCGTGGTATTTAGCTCTTGCTCATCAGGGTAACGCAATCATTTTGTTTTTAATTTCAATTTCAATGTGGATGATTAGCGAAAAGTCTCTTCAAAGTAATGAAACTTGAAAAGACTTTCAGCTTATTATTATGCTGCGTCTAGAGCATTTTTAAGGTCTTCAATAATATCATCTATGTGCTCAATACCAATTGATAACCTCACATAGCTAGGATTAACGCCAGCTGACTCCATATCTTCATCCGACAATTGAGAGTGAGTAGTAGATGCTGGATGTATAGCGAGACTTCGTGCATCGCCGATGTTAGCAACATGATAAAACATATTTAAATTATTTATGAATTTTTCACCGCTTGATTTACCCCCTTTAAGTTCAATCCCGCAGAGAGCTCCATGTCCTCCTTTAAGGTACTTATTAGCCCTGTCACCAGCCTCACCTTCATCAAGACCCGCATATATTACTCTTGATACCTTATTATGATTAGATAGAAATTCAGCAACCTTTGCAGCATTAGAGCAATGTTTTTCCATTCTTAGTGAAACGGTTTCTAAACCTTGAATGATTTGAAACGCACTTTGAGGAGGAAGAGCAGGGCCTAAATCTCGTAAACCAACGAATCTAGCTCTAACAATGTATGCAATCGGACCCACTGCTTTAGCAAACTCTGTCCATATCATTCCGTGATAACTCGGGTCAGGATTATTTAGCATAGGCTGTCTTTTGGGGTCTTTAGCCCAATCAAACTTACCACTATCAACAATAATTCCACCAATTGTTGTGCCATGTCCACCAATGAATTTTGTGAGCGAATGAACAACTATAGTTGCACCGTGTTCAATTGGTTTACAAATTACTGGTGCCGCAGTGTTATCTACTATAAGAGGAATATTGTATTCGTCTCCAATATCTGCCACCTCTCTTATAGGAAAAACTTTAAGTTTTGGATTAGGTAAAGTTTCAGCATAATATGCGCGAGTGTTATCATCGGTCAACTTTCTGAAGCTTTCAGGATCTGTAGGATCTGCAAACCTTACTTCAATTCCAAGATCTTTCATTGTGTTGGCAAATAAATTCCATGTTCCACCATATAAATCTGTAGAACTTACGATATTATCTCCAGCTGTAACTAAGTTTTGAATACTAAGCATTGAAGCAGATTGGCCCGAGCTAACACATAACGCTCCTACTCCACCTTCCATTGCTGCAACTCGTTTTTCAAGAACATCTACTGTAGGATTCATAATCCTTGTATAAATATTACCAAAATCCTTAGCTCCAAATAAGTTGGCTGCATGTTCTGTGTTATGAAACTGGTATGATGTAGTTTGATATATTGGAACTGCAACTGATGTTGTTGACGGATCACTCCTATAATCACCTCCATGCAAAGCAATTGTTTCAGGATTAACAGAATCTGCTGGATTAAATTTGTTTTTTGCCATTTTTTTACCTCTATTTAAATTTCCACGAGTTTCTGCAAACAAAAAAACCGCATCATAATATTATGTGCGGCTGGTGGCTTAGCTGTTTAAGTCCGCAAGCTGCATTAAACTCGACAACATATTGAATAACACTCTAAGGCTTATGTAAAGCGATATAATTTAAATAGTATTATGATACCATTATCTAAATAATTGAAATTCTTGAATAAATATATATTGTTGACATGTTTTGCTGCATTGATTAATAAACTTCACATGACCACATCTAAGATACTAAAGCAAACTAAGTCTTTAAGAAAAGAAGACATAAAAAAAGAATGGTTGCTAATAGACGCAAAGGATATCGTTTTGGGAAGACTTGCCACAAACGTATCAAATATTTTAAGAGGTAAGCATAAACCAACATATACTCCACATCTGGATTGCGGTGATAATGTGGTCATCATAAATGCTGAAAAAATTAAGCTCACAGGTAAAAAGCTCGAAGATAAAACTTATTTTAGACATACAGGATATCCGGGTGGAATTAAAAGTGTCAACGCTAGAAAAATATTAGAGGGAAAATTTCCTGACAGACTAGTTAGAATGGCCGTTAAAAGAATGATACCGAAAGGACCACTCGGAAGAAAGCAATTATCTAATATGAAGGTATACGTAGGCGACAAACACCCTCATGAAGCTCAAAACCCAAAGATATATAACATGCAGGAAGTGGTCTAAATGAATGATACCATGAATAATAATACAGAAGAAAATTTAGCTAAACCAGTATTGGATAATCTGGGAAGATCATATGCAACGGGCAAAAGAAAAAATGCTGTAGCAAGAGTCTGGATCAAAGGTGGATCTGGGAAAATGGTAATTAACGGCAAGGATGTTGATAAATACTTTTTAAGACCTGTATTAAATATGCTAGTTAACCAGCCACTTGAATTG